>Ga0073908_1000237_pt1 | contig 89019 bp, 77 predicted proteins | sample MucameincwithD2O_FD_65484 | JGI IMG/M metagenome (GOLD analysis project Ga0073908, IMG submission 65484) | Mouse cecum microbial communities from Vienna, Austria - Mucus amended microcosms incubated with D2O | ecosystem: Host-associated > Mammals > Digestive system > Large intestine > Cecum... | reverse complement strand
AAGCATGAGCCGGAAAGGCAACTGTCTGGACAATGCTGTGATAGAGAATTTCTTTGGTCTGCTTAAGAGTGAATTGCTGTATCTGCAAGAGTTCCAGTCCATGGAACACTTCAAACGGGAGCTGATTGAATATTGGGATTACTACAACAATCGCAGGATTAAGGCAAACCGAAAGGGCTTGCCGCCTGCAATTCACAGACAGCAAGCCCTTTCGGTTGCTTGAACATTTTGTGCTTGAAATATTTGTCTAACTATTTGGGGGCACTTCAGGAAATGCCCTTTCCGGTTTTTTGTGTAATATATTTTGCATCAAAATCAAGAGATAATAAAAGAAAATATTATTTTAAAAGAGAAATAAAGAGAATTTTCTAAAATATAGCTGAATATATCTAAATTTATTGGAATACACTATTTGAATAATATGGAAAAAATGGCTAATATAATACTAGAAATTAGCACTCGGTATAAATGAGTGCTAACAAAACAAGAAGGAGGAGAATGATAATGAAACTCGCACCATTAGGAGATAAAGTAGTATTAAAACAATTGGAAGCACAGGAAACCACAAAATCAGGGCTTTTGCTGACATCCCAATCCAAGGAAAAGCCGCAGGAAGCAATCGTTGTCGCTGTCGGTCCAGGGGGCATGGTTGGCGATACAAACGTAGAAATGGTTCTCAAAGAAGGGGATCACGTTGTATTTTCCAGATATGGCGCAATGGAAGTAAAATTTGAAGGCGAAGAATATCTGATCATGCGTCAGAATGACATTTTGGCAGTCGTAAAAGAATAAAAACAGGAGGCGTTTTGGGATATGGCAAAGGAAATCAAATACAGCACAGAGGCCAGAAATGCGATGGCAGCTGGTGTTGACAAGCTCGCGAATACAGTAAAGGTAACGCTTGGTCCTAAGGGCAGAAATGTAGTTCTGGACAGAAAATTCACTTCTCCGATGATTACGAACGATGGCGTAACAATCGCAAGAGATATTGAGCTGGAGGACCCTTATGAAAACATGGGCGCACAGCTGGTGAAAGAGGTTGCGACACAGACAAACGATGTTGCGGGCGATGGCACAACAACAGCAACTGTACTGGCTCAGGCAATGATTCAGGAAGGGCTGAAAAACGTTGCGGCAGGTGCAAACCCTATTATCCTGAGAAAGGGCATGCAGAAAGCAACAAACGCAACGGTTGAAGAAATCAAAAAAATGAGCCAGTCTGTTACAACAAAGAAACATATTGCCAATGTTGCGGCAATTTCTGCCGGAGATGAAGAAGTCGGTGATATGATTGCGGACGCAATGGAAAAGGTAACAAACGATGGCGTTATCACTGTGGAAGAATCCAAAACAATGCGCACAGAACTGGAACTGGTGGAAGGTATGCAGTTTGATAAAGGCTATCTGTCCGCTTATATGTCCACAGATATGGAAAAAATGGTTGCGGTTTTGGAAGACCCTTATATTCTGGTTACAGATAAGAAGATTTCCAATATTCAGGATCTTGTTCCTCTGCTTGAGCAGGTTATGCAGGAAGGACGCAAACTGCTTTTAATTGCGGAAGATGTAGAGGGTGAGGCACTTGCCACACTGGTCGTAAATAAGCTGCGTAATATCTTTACCTGTGTAGCAGTAAAAGCTCCTGGCTATGGTGAAAGAAGAAAAGCACAGCTTGCGGACATTGCTGCTCTGACAGGCGCGCAGGTGATTTCTGACGAACTGGGCATTGACCTGAAAGAAGCAACAACAGATATGCTCGGTCATGCAAAAACAGTCCGTGTGGAAAAAGATTTGACAATCATTGCGGATGGTTCCGGCAGAAAAGAAGATATTGAGGCAAGAATCAATCAAATCAAAGCCGGTATTGAAGAAACAGAATCCGATTTTGACAGAGAGAAATTACAGGAAAGATTGGCAAAACTTTGCGGCGGTGTTGCGGTAATCAAGGTTGGCGCGGCAACAGAAACAGAAATGAAAGAAAAGAAAATGCGTATGGAGGACGCTCTGGCAGCAACAAGAGCAGCTGTGGAAGAAGGCATTGTAGCTGGCGGCGGTACAGCATTTGTCCATGCGATTGAAAAAGTAAGAACAATTTGCGCAGATTTGACAGGCGATGAAAAGACAGGCGCGGATATCGTTATCAAAGCACTGGAGGCTCCTTTGCGTCAGATTGTTACAAATGCGGGTCTGGAAGGCTCTGTTGTTGTAAACAAGGTGAAAGAGCAGAAGGATGGCATTGGTTTCAATGCACTGACAGAGGAATATGTAGAAATGGTTGAGGCGGGTATTCTTGACCCTGCAAAGGTAACAAGAAGTGCGCTCCAGAACGCGACATCTGTTGCTTCTACATTCCTGACGACAGAAGCTGTTGTTGCGGAGCTGCCTGCAAAGGCTCCTGCTATGCCTGACCCTGCAATGGGCGGCATGGGCGGATATATGTAAACCGCTAAATAAATGATGTAATGAAAATTCACTCCGGAAGGCAGGAGTATGCCAGCCTTCCGGAGTATTTTTCTGCTATCTTGTATGACAAACCGAAGAAAAGTATTGCTGAGAACAGCTGACAAGGTGACAGGAAAGGTATTTTTACAACCGGTTTATTGTGATTTCATCGCAAAAATAATTGACCATGATATATGCATAGAAATTGCACGAAAAAAAGAACGTGAAAGTTTCTGCAAAATGCGGAAGAAGTGCGGTACTGTATACTGTTTTTTCGGGAATATGCTCAACGGCATCTTTCGTACAAATACAAATGTCCTGGAAATGCAAAAAATGTCCGTCAGAAAGAAACTTTTTTCGGGATTTCTATTGACTTTGCAGAAAGCAATCATATATAATGATTCAAAGTTCATTATGGTATTTTCGCCATAACTGACAGAAACCTACGGAATATGCCAGATAGAGGAGGGATTTTGTTTGTTACAGGCTTTTGACATTATCGGACCTATCATGATTGGTCCATCCAGTTCACATACCGCAGGGGCGGTCCGTATCGGGAAATATGCCCGTTCTATTTTGGGCACGAAACCGGTATCTGCGCAGATTCGTTTCAGTGGCTCTTTTGCTAAAACCTATAAGGGGCATGGCACAGACAAGGCGATTATTGCTGGTATCATGGGAATGGATACGGATGACGGACGCATCCGCCGCAGTATGGAAATCGCGAAAGAGGAAGGGCTCAGCTTTGCCTTTTTGGAAGAGGATATTGACGGAGCACATCCGAATACAGCGGAAATCACGTTGACAGATGCCAACGGAAAATCTGCGGAAGTACAGGGAGCATCCATTGGCGGCGGCAACATTATCATAAATAAAATCAACGGGACGGAGGTTTCTATTACCGGAAAATCCGATACCCTGATTATTCCGCATGACGACGTACCGGGCATGATTGCTGTGGTAACGAACATCCTTGCGGAAAAGAAAGTAAATATTCACGGTTTTTCACTTTGCAGGGACAGAAAGGGCGGTACCGCCGTCATGACGATTGAGATTGACGGTGACATTGATGAATCCATCAATGAGGCAATACTGCAGAATCCTCATATCCATGCATCTACGATATTGAAAGCCATTTGATAAAGGAGAGTGAAAAAAATGAAATATGATTCTTTGTCAGATTTGGTTGCAGCGGCAAAGGAACAAAATGTATCCCTGTCTGTGCTTGTCCTTCGGGATCAGGCGGCATCCGCAGAAAAAATGGAAGAAGAAATGTTCCAGACAATGACACAATCCCTTCAGGTCATGAAGGAATCTGTTCAGGACGGGCTTGTGGAGGGCATTCGTTCTGCCAGCGGACTGACGGGCGGGGACGCCTTCAAAATGCATGTGGCAGTAAAAAATGGAAAAAATATCTGCGGAAAAGTTTTTGGCACGGCTTTGACGAAGGCTCTTGCTGTTTCTGAAACAAATGCCTGCATGGGCAGAATCGTTGCGGCTCCTACGGCGGGCAGCTGCGGTATTCTTCCGGCGGCACTGTTGACGATTGCGGAGGAACGCAATATTCCGGATAAGGATGTCGTAATGGCGTTGTTTACGGCTTCTGCTGTTGGACTTGTCATTGCAAATAAGGCAAGCATTGCGGGTGCGGAAGGCGGATGTCAGGCAGAATGCGGCGCGGCAAGCGCGATGGCGGCGGCGGCAATAGTTGAGATGTGCGGCGGCACACCTGAAATGTGCGAGCATGCTTGCGCAATCGCTTTGAAAAATATTCTTGGACTTGTCTGCGACCCTGTTGCGGGGCTGGTTGAAATTCCTTGCATCAAGCGGAATGCCGGAGGCGTGGCGAATGCACTTGTTGCGGCGGAGCTTGCACTTGCGGGCATCGGAAGCGCGATTCCTGCGGACGAGGTTATTTTAACTATGAAAAAGATTGGAGATATCATGTCTCCTGCATTGAAGGAAACAGCAGAAGGCGGTCTTGCGTGCACACCGACCGGAAAATTGCTTTGCGAGAAAGTATTTGGCCATAGTTGAGCCATATATTTGATCATATTACCAAAACGACAGGCTGGATAAGAGGGAAACCGGAGTTTTTCCGGTATGGGTATTTTGCCTGTCGATGCAGCGTTTTACTGTAACCGGAAATTTGCAGCAACGCAGTCGTACTGCGGGCGTAGATATGCGTATATATTCTTTCGCTGGGCAATTCCTGCGGAAAAGGATATGATATGTTACTGTCCTGTTTCGGCTGCAAAAAAACAAAAATAGGAGAAGGTCATCATGAATATTTGGCAAAAATGGAATAGTATTAGCTTAGTAAAACGTATTATTTGCGGTCTGATTATTGGTGCGATTCTGGGTGTTGCAGTTCCCCAGGCAGCACCTATCGCGGTTCTTGGCAGCCTGTTTGTAAACGCTTTGAAAGCAATCGCACCTGTACTGGTATTCTTCTTGGTAATGGGCGCGCTGGCAAACGGCAAAGAAGGCGCGGGCAGCAACATGGGCCGTGTTGTTGTACTGTACCTGCTGGGTACATTTGCAGCAGCTGTTACAGCTGTTATCGCATCTTTCATGTTCCCTGTGGAACTGGTTCTGCCTGAGGCTGCTGGTGAATCCGCAGCACCCGGCGGCATTGGCGAAGTTCTGACAACACTGCTGCTGAACATCGTTTCCAACCCTCTGGGCTCTATCGTAAACGCGAACTACATCGGTATCCTTGCATGGGCTGTCGTATTCGGCCTGGCTCTGAAGCCCATTGCTTCTGAGGCGACAAAGAAGGGCATCAATGATTTCGCGGAAGCGGTTTCCCAGGCAGTTAGATGGGTTATCAGCTTTGCTCCTTTCGGTATCGCTGGTCTGGTATTCTCCACAGTATCCGAAAGCGGCCTTGGCATTTTCACAACTTACGGCAAACTGATTCTGATTCTGGTAGGCAGCATGGCGTTTGTTGCTTTCGTGCTGAACCCGCTCATCGTGTTCACACAGATCAAACAGAATCCTTACCCTCTGGTATTAAAATGCCTGAAGGATTCCTTTATCACGGCGTTCTTCACAAGAAGCTCTGCTGCAAACATCCCTGTAAACATGGCTCTTTGCGAAGAACTTGGCCTGAACGAGGATAACTACTCCGTATCTATCCCTTTGGGTGCAACAATCAACATGGCTGGTGCAGCTATCACAATTACAGTTATGACACTGGCAACTGTTAACACAATGGGCATTTCGGTTGATATTCCCACAGCGATTCTGCTGAGCCTTGTTGCTGCTGTTTCCGCATGTGGTGCATCTGGTGTTGCCGGCGGTTCCCTGCTGCTGATTCCTCTGGCTTGTTCTCTGTTTGGTATCTCTGGCGATATCGCAATGCAGGTTGTTGGTGTTGGCTTCATCATCGGTGTTATTCAGGACTCCTGCGAGACAGGCCTGAATTCCTCCACAGACGCGCTGTTCACAGCTGCTTCTGAATTCCATGAATGGAAAAAACAGGGCAAACCCATCAAATGGTAATCCTTCCATTTGTATGATTTGCTGAAGAGGTTACAAAGAAACAGATTATCATAAATAATATCCATCTATCCCGGTTATGGAAATTCTCCCTTTTGAAGGGAACGCTGCAAAAAAGCGGTAAAGCCTGTTTGGTTTTGCCGCTTTTCCTTTTGTTCTGGAATGGGATTACATGGAGAATTTTGAAGGAATTTATATTCTGTTGCGCAACAGCTTGTATTTCGTAAAATTATTCTTTATAATAGAAAAAGAAAAGGAGGGGGAAGTATGATTGTTTTAATTTCAAAAAATACCCTGCAAGAAGGAAAAGAACAGGATTTTGTGCAGATTGCGGAAAAAATGGTAGAAGAAACCCAAAAGGAGGAGGACTGCCGTTTTTACAGGCTGGCAAAAGATGCGCAAGCAGAAAATATCTATTATTTCATAGAGGCATATGAAAATGAGACGGCATTGGAGGCACATCGGAACAGTGCGTATTTCCAGACATATGTTCCGCAGCTGGGAGGATTGCGGACAAAGCCCTCCGAGTTGACAAAATGTGAGGTTATTGAGTTTTAATGGAAGGCTGGAGGATTATGGGACTGCCGAAAATTTACAGAAAACGCTATATGCCGAATGAAACAGTACTGCTCAAGGATGATGAGATACTGCGTTTGGACGAAGATATACTTGTGACAAAGTGGAACGTGCTGCATCCAAAGACGCAGTTCAGCCATGGAGTTTCCTGCTATTTTTTGAAAAAAGGCTATAAAATTAGCAAATTCTTAAATGAAAATGAAGAACTTGTTTACTACTATTGTGATATAATAGATACGAAATTCGATGAAAGCGAAAATGCGTTTACGTTTACGGATCTGCTGGCAGATGTCATCATTTACGAAAACGGCTTTGTAAAGGTAGTGGATCTGGCAGAGATCGCGGATGCATTAGAAGATGGCAGCATCGGGACTACGGAAGTGCAGAAAGCACTGCGGCAGCTAGATGCCCTTCTGGAAGTGATTTACGGCGGCAGACTGCCGGAACTGCTTGGCTTCATCGAAACTGAGGATATGGAATGAATGGAAATATTCACAAAGGGCATCGGGAACGAATCAGGGAACGTTATTTGCAGGAAGGCCCTGACGGTTTTGCAGATCATGAGATATTAGAAATGCTGCTATACGGCATTATTCCCAGAGGAGATACCAACCCGATGGCGCATATGCTGCTTGAGGAATTTGGTTCGCTTTCTAATCTGCTGGAGGCTGACCCGGCGGAAATCATGAAAACCGGCGGGGTTGGAAAGGGAACGGCAGTTTTTCTGTCGCTGGTGCATGAAATGGTACGGCGGTTCCAACGGGAAAAGCTGGAGCAAAAAGCAACGCTAGCATCCAGCACCCGTGCGGCGGAATACTGCTGTGCTCTTCTTGCACACTGCACAACGGAACGTTTCTATGTCATTTGCCTGGACAGCAGGCGCAGGGTCATACACACAACAAAAGTGGCAGACGGCAGCGTAGTGGAAGCCCTTGTACAGCCAAGGCTTGTCATGGAGGCGGCCCTGCGTTATAGGGCGGCGGGCATTGTGTTTTGCCATAACCACCCCGGCGGAAACGCAAGACCGTCCTTTGCAGATGTGGAGTTGACGAACAGCCTGCGGGAGCTTTTGTGTTTGGTGAATATCCAGACAGTAGACCATATCATTGTAGCAGAAGGTAACCAGTATTACAGTTTTTCGGAGCATGAAATGCTGAAGGACAACAAGTAAACAAGGAGGAATAGATTATGACAGGCAAAAAACTTTACCGTTCCAGAACAGATGTGAAAATCTCAGGTGTCTGCGGCGGCATTGCGGAATATTTAGGAATTGATTCTACTATTGTAAGAGTGTTGTGGGTATTGGGCAGCTTTATGACCGCACTGATGTTTGGGCTGCTGTTATATGTTATCTGTGTGTTTATCATCCCGGAGGATTCTGGCTTTATTGACGCGGAATTCAGGGAAAAATAAACGGGTGGAGTCTGAAAAAGGAGTGTTTATAAATGGCAGAAGAAAAAAAGAGGATATTCAGCGGAATGCAGCCTTCCGGACTGATTACATTGGGCAATTATCTTGGTGCATTGAATAACTGGACGAAATTGCAAGATGAATATGATTGCCTTTACTGTATTGTGGATATGCACGCGATTACAGTGCGCCAGGACCCTGCAAAGCTGCGGAAACAGGCAAAGGAACTGCTTTTGCAGTATCTTGCGGTGGGGCTTGATCCGGAAAAGAATATCATTTATTATCAGTCTCATGTGCCGCAGCACGCGGAGCTGGGCTGGATATTAAACTGCTATACCTATATGGGCGAACTGAACCGCATGACACAGTTTAAGGATAAATGTGCAAAGCATGCGGATAATATCAACGGCGGGCTGTATACGTATCCTGTTTTGATGGCATCAGATATTCTGCTGTATCAGACTGATTTGGTGCCTGTTGGGGAGGACCAGCGGCAGCATTTGGAGATAACAAGGGATATTGCCGGAAGGTTCAACAGTATTTATGGAGATACTTTCAAAATGCCGGAGGTATATATTGGCAAAGTGGGCGCAAAGATTATGGCTTTGCAGGAGCCTGCGAAAAAGATGTCAAAATCCGATGATAATAAAAATAATATTATCACACTGATGGATGACCCGAAGGAAATCATGAATAAAATCAAACGTGCAATGACGGATTCCGACAACGAAATCCGCTTCAGCGAAGATAAGCCGGGCGTTTCCAATCTGCTTGGCATTTACTGTGCGGTAACAGGCAAGACTATTCCAGAGGCAGAGCGTGAGTTTGCAGGCGCTGGCTATGGTGCCTTCAAAACAGCGGTTGGCGAGGCTGTTGTGGCAGATCTGGAACCGATTCAGAAGAAAGTAAAGGACTTGGAGGCAAACAAGGATTATCTGGATGAAATCATCCGCAGCGGCGCGGAAAAGGCAAGCAGGCTTGCAGACCGCACTCTTACGAAAGTGCATAAAAAAATTGGATTTCCCGCAAGAATACGGTAATCCGAAAATCAAACGGCGAAGGCATACAATTCTGAATGCTTTCGCTGTTTTTTTCTGCTGCGGGATAAGAAAATACGATATCAGCATGGTATTACCGTTTTATCATGCCATTCCCTGTAAATTCCCTGCAAAAAGTAAATTTCTATGGAAATTTTTTGAGTTTTATGATACCATAAATAAGGAAGGAGGCTGTACGATGTATAAAAGAATTGTGCTGAAATTAAGCGGAGAAGCTTTGGCAGGAGATAAGGACGGAGCCGCTTTTGACGATACGGTAATCTGGGGGCTTGTACGCCAGATAAAAACGGTGATAGAAAAGGGGACGCAGGTCTGCCTTGTTGTTGGCGGCGGGAATTTCTGGCGCGGACGAAGTGCATCATCCAATATGGATCGAACAAAGGCAGACCAGATTGGTATGATGGCTACGGTAATGAATGCAGTATATCTGACAGATGCATTTCGCCAGAACGGTATCCATGCAGTGGTGCAGACGCCGATTCCTTTTGGCACGGTTACAGAACTTTTTTCTAAGGACAGTGCGCTGGCACATTTGGAAAAAGGGGAAGTTGTGATATTTGCGGCAGGACTGGGACACCCGTTTTTTTCGACAGATACCATTACAGCCTTGAGAGGGGCGGAACTGGAGGCAGACGGCCTGTTCTTTGCGAAAAATATTGACGGCGTATATGACGATGACCCTGCGGTGAATCCACGGGCGAAAAAAATTCATGTAATCCGTTCGGAAGATATTGTGAAGAATAACCTTAAGGTGATTGACCTTGCCGCTTCCGCACTTTGTTTTGAACAGAAAATACCTGTAATCATTTTTGGGCTGAATGAAGAAAACAGCATCATCCGCGCAGTTGGCGGGGAAAAAATTGGTACGATTGTAACGGTTTCATAAATTATTTTACGGGAGGAATAGCATGACAGCTGAATTAACAAAACCTTATGAGGAAAAAATGAAAAAGACGATTGCCGTTTTGGAAAGCGACTACGCGACAATCCGCGCCGGACGCGCGAATCCCCATGTATTGGACAAGATTATGGTGGATTATTACGGCATGCCTACGCCTGTAAACCAGGTCGGCAACGTTACTGTTCCTGAGGCACGCCTGATTCAGATTCAGCCTTGGGATACCAGCACACTGAAAGCAATTGAAAAGGCAATCAATATGTCTGACCTTGGAATCAATCCGAATAACGATGGTAAGGTGATTCGCCTTGTTTTCCCCGAACTGACGGAGGAACGCAGAAAAGAACTCAACAAGGATGTAAAGAAAAAAGCAGAGACTGCAAAGGTCGCCATCCGCAACATCCGCCGCGATGGTATGGATGCTTTCAAAAAGATGGAAAAGAAAAAAGAAATTACAGAAGATGATTTGAAAAACCTGGAAGATGAAACACAGAAGCTGACGGACAAGTTTATTGCGGATATTGACAAAAAATGTGACGAAAAATGTAAGGATATTCTTGCGGTATAAAAACGGAAGCCCCTTCTAAAAGCTTTCGGCAGAGCCGGGGGACATGGGAAATAAAAGCCTGTGTTCCCCGTCGTTCTAAGTATCCGGCAAAAAAGTTTTGGAGGATATTCTATTGAGTTTTGAAAAGGTTTATCAAATGAGTTTTGATAAGGTATATGACTGCCTTGTCAATAAGGCTGTGAAAAAAGGCAGAACAAAAGCGGAAGTAGACGAAACGATATGCTGGCTGACGGGATATTCCCAGCCGGAACTGGACAAAATGCCGGAAAAGGGCATTTCTTACGGGGATTTTTTCCGTAATGCACCTGCCCCGAATGAAAACAGGTTTTTGATTAAAGGCAGGGTATGCGGCGTAAAGGTGGAGGAAATCGCGGAGTCCCTTATGCGTGAAATCCGTTATCTGGACAAGCTGGTGGACGAGCTTGTAAAAGGCAAGCCAATGGATGCTATACTGCGGAGCGAAAGCGTTTCGCGCAAAGGCTTGTGAAACAGACAGACGGAATAAAGAGAATGGGTTGATTTGGGAGGAAACTATGGCTTTGGAAAAAGATGCCGGCAGATTTCCGCTGTCAGCGGAAAAAATGCCGAAGCATATTGCAATCATCATGGACGGCAATGGCAGATGGGCAAAAAAAAGAGGATTGCCGAGGAAGGCAGGGCATAAGGCCGGCGCAGAAACGCTGGAAAAAATCATCTCCGCGGCGCGCGAACTGGGTCTTGAACACCTGACAGTATACGCCTTTTCGACGGAAAACTGGAAACGCTCCCAGGAAGAAGTGGATGCGATTATGAATTTGCTGCGCCAGTATTTGAAGAATTATTTCAAAAAATTCATCAAAGATGATGTGCGGATGGATGTAATTGGAGATATCAACCGCTTAGACGCAGATATTCAGAAACAGATAATGGAGATTGAGCAGCTTTCCAAGGAAAAAACAGGGCTGTTTGTTCATATTGCGTTGAACTACGGCGGAAGGGATGAACTGCGCAGGGCAATGACAAAAATGGCGCAGGAGGTTGTAGAAGGTCGTCTTCTGCCAGAAGAAATGACAGAGGACTGTATTGCCGGATATCTCGATACGGCTGGGACGCCTGACCCTGAACTGGTTATCCGCACCAGCGGCGAGGAGAGAATCAGTAATTTCCTGCTTTGGCAGGCAGCTTATTCTGAATTTTATTTCTGCGATACGCTTTGGCCTGATTTCACAAAGACGGAACTGGAAAAAGCTGTTTTTGCCTATCAGAACAGAGAACGCCGTTTTGGTGGAAGATAAAAGGAGGATTGGCGTATGAGAACAAGAATCCTTTCCGGAGTCTTACTGCTTCCGCTTTTGATTTTTGTTGTGGTCAGCGGGGGTATCTGGCTGAAAGCGGCTGTGGGCATTCTGGGGCTGATTGGCATGTATGAATTTTATCATGCGTTTTCCAAGGAAAACAGGGGGCTGCATATAATTGGATATGCCTTTGCCATTTTTTATGCAGTGTTTCTGGAACAGATTATACATGGGGATAATTATTTCAATATTTTTGTGTCTATTTTTCTGGTTGTACTCCTGATATATACGGTAGTATGCTATGGAAAAACGAACGCTTTGGAAGGAATGACGGGCTTTTTCGGTTTTTTTTATGCGTTTTTTCTGCTCTCCCATGTGTATCTGATTCGGGAGTATACCTATGGCAAGCTGTTTGTATGGCTGGCGTTTATCGCGGCGTTTGGCTGTGATACAGGCGCGTATTTTGCAGGGGTGACATTTGGCAAGCATAAGCTGGTGCCTGCTCTCAGTCCTAAAAAAACGATAGAAGGTTCGATTGGAGGCATTTTGACAGCAACACTTCTTGCATTGGCATACGGATTGTGGATCAGCCGGTATTATGTGCTGGAGGGCGTAAATATCCTGCTGCTTTGCGGTTTGACAGGCTTTTTTGGTTCTTTTTTGGCACAGACTGGCGATTTGGCCGCTTCCGCAATGAAACGTCTGACAGGCATTAAGGATTTCGGAAAACTGATACCAGGGCATGGCGGTGTGCTTGACCGCTTTGACAGCGTGATTTTAACAGCTCCGGCAGTATATTACATTATGATTTTTTTAATAGAGATTAAGCCAAACTAGAGGTGGAAATAAATGAAAACGATTGCAGTACTTGGCTCAACAGGCTCTATCGGTACGCAGACACTGGAGGTTGTAGAGGAGCTTGGCAACATCCGCGTTGCGGCGATTTCCGGTAATCAAAATATTGACCTGCTGGAAAAACAGGCTCGGAAATTTCGACCAGAGCTTGTAGCAGTGATGGATGGGAAAAAAGCGGAGTTGTTGAAAAGCCGGCTTGCTGATACAAATATCAGGGTTTGCGCTGGTATGGAAGGTTTGAAAGCCGCAGCAACGCTGGACGGCGTGCAGACTGTTGTTACATCTGTTGTTGGGAATGTTGGGCTGGAGCCGACGTTTGCCGCGATAGCTGCCGGAAAGGATATCGCGCTGGCAAATAAAGAAACGCTTGTTTCCGCAGGGCAGCTTGTGATGGACCATGTGCGGCGGTACGGCGTTTCCATTTATCCTGTGGACAGCGAACATTCTGCAATTTTTCAGTCCCTGCAGGGAAATGAAGGGAACGCAGTCCGACGTATCCTGCTGACTGCATCAGGGGGACCGTTCCGCGGGAAAAAGCGGAAAGAACTGCAAACCATAACGGCGAAGGACGCACTGCGTCACCCCAATTGGTCTATGGGAAGGAAAATTACCATAGACTCCGCAACGCTGATGAATAAAGGGCTGGAAGTGATGGAAGCAAAGTGGTTGTTCGATGTGGAAACCGAACAAATTGAGGTTCTGGTGCATCCGCAGAGCATTATCCATTCTGCTGTGGAATATGAAGACGGGGCTGTTATCGCACAAATGGGTGAGCCGGATATGCGGGTGCCGATACAGTATGCGTTGACGTATCCCAGGCGGCTGAAAAACTCTTTTCCGAAAATTGATTTTTTTGCGCGGAATACATTGACATTTGAGAAACCGGACAGGGAAACGTTCCGCTGTCTGGCTCTTGCGTATCAGGCTTTGGAAACGGGCGGAACGCTGCCTGCTGTGTTGAACGGCGCAAATGAAGTTGCAGTTGCGCGTTTTTTGGAAGGAGAGATTTCCTTTTTACAGATTCCTTTACTGATAGAAAACGTTATGGACGCATATACTGTCAAATATGAATATACATTAGAAGATTTGTTGGAGGCAGATGCATGGGCAAGGGCCTGTGCGTCAAAATTTGTATTCTGACAAATATAGGAGGGTAAAATGGTTTCCTCTTTGATTGTTACAATCATTTTAATCAGCGTACTGGTGATTGCCCATGAATTTGGGCATTTTATCGTAGCTAAAAAAAGCGGAATATGTGTGCAGGAGTTTTCGCTTGGTATGGGGCCAAAGCTGGTTTCCAGTTTGAAAGGTGATACGGAATACAGTATCCGTGCACTGCCTTTTGGTGGATTCTGCCGTATGGAAGGTGAAACTGATGATGGAGAAATAGGTCCGAATTCTTTTTTTAATAAGTCTGCTGGCGTACGGCTGGCAGTGATGGCGGCAGGACCGCTTATGAATTTCCTGTTGTCTTTTGTGATGCTGTTTGGGCTGTCCTGTACCAGCTATATTGCAAAACCTGAAATACGAATAGTTTCAGAAAATTCCCCCGCACAGGCGGCTGGGCTGCAGGCGGGCGATGAAATCAGGCGTATAAACGGCCAGCGCATCCATATTTATGATGAACTGCAAAATATTTTGTATCAAAATGGTGGCAGACCGATTGAACTGGAAATACTGCGGGACGGCGAATTGCTTCGCTATGAACTGACGCCCCAATATAACAAAGAAAGACAGACATTTTTGATTGGCTTTTCACCGGAAATTTACACAGGGCTGCTGGCAGAACCGGCAGAAGGCTGCGAAGATGCGGGTTTTGTGGATACGGCATATTACAGCTATTATTCTATGCTGAACTATATCAAGATGACAGCACAGGGGCTGGCAAGGGTGTTTACATTTACAGCGTCTCAGGATGAATTTGGTGGCCCAATCACCATTTTCAAAATGGTAGGGGACGGCTACGAAGCTGGACTGGAATACAGCCTGAAAGCCGCTATACAAAATGTGGTTTATATTGGTGCGATACTGGGCGCAAACCTGGGTGTGCTGAATCTGTTTCCGATTCCGGGGCTGGATGGCGGGAAAATCCTTTTCCTGCTGATTGAAATTGTACGACGGAAACCGATGAATTTGGAAACAGAAGGAAAACTGCAGTTTTTGGGCTTCATGTTCCTGATGCTGCTGATGGTATTTGTGATTTACGGGGATATTATGAAAATATTCGTAAAATAATACGACGCAACGCTGACGGAAGGGCGGTTTGTTCTTCCGTTTCGGGCGTTTTGCGGAATGGATAAAAGGTGAGAGCTTTGGAGAGAAAAAAAACAAGGGAAGTAAAAATAGGAAGCCTGAAGATTGGCGGCGGACAGCCTGTTTGCATACAATCTATGTGTAATACAGATACAAGAGATGTTGAAGCGACTGTAACACAGATTTTGGCATTGGAAAATGCGGGTTGTGAATTGGTGCGGGTCGCTGTGCCGGATATGGCAGCGGCAGATGCGATTGGCGAAATCAAAAAGAAAATCCATATCCCGCTTGTAGCAGACATACATTTTGATTACCGTCTTGCATTGCGGGTTATGGAGCTTGGCATTGACAAGGTGCGCATCAACCCGGGCAATATCGGAGATGAGGAACGTATCCGCCAGGTTGTAACCATGGCTAAGGAGAAGAAAATTCCGATTCGCATTGGCGTGAACAGCGGTTCGCTGGAGAAAGAACTTCTGGAAAAATATGGCGGCGTTACGCCAGCAGGGCTGGTAGAGAGTGCGCTGAAGCATGTCCGCATATTGGAAAAATATGAATTTTATGATATTGTTGTATCCATCAAAGCATCAGATGTGCTGTTTTCTATTGAGGCATACCGCCTGCTTTCGGAGGCGATTCCTTATCCTGTCCATGTAGGGATTACGGAGGCGGGGACGCCATATGCAGGTACTGTAAAATCCGCAGTTGGTATCGGTACGATCTTGGCAATGGGTATTGGCGATACTATACGCGTTTCTTTGACGGGTGACCCTGTGGAGGAAATACGGGCGGCAAAGGAAATATTGAAAAGCCTTGGACTGCGGAAATTTGGACCGGAACTTGTTTCCTGCCCGACTTGTGGACGGACGCAGATTGACCTGATTTCTATTGCAAATGAAGTAGAACGGCGTTGTCAGGGGTTAGAGAAAAATATCAAAGTAGCTGTAATGGGTTGTGTCGTGAATGGTCCCGGCGAGGCACGGGACGCAGATGTTGGCATTGCTGGCGGAAAGGGTGTCGGTCTGCTGTTTCAGAAAGGCGAAATCATCCGGAAAGTGCCTGAGGCGGAGCTGGTGGATGCGCTGATGCAGGAAATCAGCAGACTTTGAACAGAATGAAGGAGGGAGAAAATGACGGCGCAGACATTTCAAAGCGTTTTTCGGAAAATTTCCCTTTCTGCCAGTGTGCAGGAGGCCTTTCGGGAGAGCATTGTCCAGAAATTGGCGATACATAAAAAAGAACACATGGTCAGTATGAAAATTTCCGCGTCGCGCTTGATTCCTTTGGATAAATGGGACGCTTTGCGGGAGGAACTGCTGCGGAATCTGCCGGGCATTCATAGTGTAGAAGTAGCAGCAGTGTATAATCTGCCGGAAGATGCCCCTGAATTTCTTGCGGAAACATATTGGGATACTATTCGACAGTTTTCCGCAAAAAAAAGCAAGGTCTGCGCTGGGATCGTTGCTGACGCAGAGTGGAAGGTTCAGGACGGAAAAATGCTGATTTTTGTGAAAAACAATATGGCGTATTATCTTGCTCGAAAAAAACTGGACGAAGAACTGAGCCATATGATTTTTGAAGAAACCGGACAGCAGCTTTTGATACAGTTCAAAAATACACCTTCTTCTGCGGAAGAACGAGAACGGCTGGAAAAAGAGCGGGAAAATAAAACAGAGGAACTTCTGCGCCAGATTGTGACTGCACCGGTTCCCTCCGGCGGGGAAAGCAACAGTACCGGCAATTCCACTCCTTCCTTCCCGAAAGGGGTTCTGTTTGGCAAAGAATGCAACGGGTCGGTTTCTAAAATTGTGGATACGAAAATCGTTGGAGAAAACGTAACAATAGAGGGGAATATTTTCAATGTGGAATCGCGCGAAATCAAAGGGGACAAGTATATAGTATCTTTTGATATGACAGATTTAAGTGATTCAACAACTGTGAAATTCTTTGTAAAAAAGACTATCTTTGACGGAGAAATGACTGAAAAGTTGAAAAAAGGCGCGTATCTGCGCGTACAGGGTGAAGTGCAGTTTGACAAATATTCCAAAGAAATCAACCTTATGGCGAAAAATATCATGTTGGGACAACCGCCCGTACCCCGTATGGATACGGCAGAGGAAAAGCGTGTAGAACTGCATCTGCATACCCAGATGAGCAGTATGGACGGGGTAACACCAGTGAAAAAATATATCCAGCGCGCGATTGATTGGGGGCATAAAGCAATTGCCATTACCGACCATGGTGTGGTGCAGGCGTTCCCAGATGCAATGAATGCCATTGGAAAATCAGACTTGAAGGTAATTTACGGTGTGGAGGCATACCTGATTGACGACCTTGGGAGCGTTGTCACGATGCCGAGAGGCCAGACGCTGGATGATGTATTTGTTGTGTTTGATATAGAAACAACAGGACTTTCATGGGAAGCAGAGCGGATTACGGAAATTGGTGCGGTCAAAATAAAAGACGGTAAAATCGTGGAACGATTCAGCAGTTTTGTAAATCCGGAACGTCCGATTCCTGCTGAGATTACAACCCTGACAGGCATTACGGACGAAATGGTTGCAGATGCGCCTCAAATTGAAACGCTTCTGCCGGAATTTCTGGCATTCTGCGGTGACGCAGTGATGGTAGCACATAATGCCAGCTTTGACATGGGATTTATCCGCCATAACGCAAAGCTGCGCTGTGGTACAGAGGTGAAAAATACTGTGCTGGATACGCTGGGGCTTTCGCGGGCGTTGCTGCCAGAGCTGAAAAAACACAATCTGGATATTGTCTGTGACTATCTTGGCGTCAGTCTGAAAGGACACCACCGTGCAGTAAACGATGCGGAGGCAACGGCAGAGGTGTTCTTGCATTTTGTGGACATGCTGGTGGAAAAAAAGATTTTTTATGTGGACGAAATCAATGTACTTGCCAGTCAGACAGTGAATTATAAAAAACTGAAAGCGCACCATGCCATTATTTTAGTGCAGAATTATACGGGACTGCGAAATCTTTACGAACTGGTTTCAGTGGCACATATTGAATATTTCTTCCGCAGGCCGAGGATTCCGAAAAGCGAACTGCTCCGTCTGCGGGAAGGGTTAATTCTGGGCAGTGCATGCGAAGCAGGGGAGCTTTACCGTGCGCTGCTGGAGGGAAAACCGGAACCGGTAATTGAGGAGCTTGTAAATTTCTATGATTATCTGGAGATACAGCCATTGGGAAATAATCAGTTTATGATTGATTCGCCGAAGGTAGAAAACATCCATTCTTTGGAGGACATTCGGAACATTAACCGGAAAATTGTGGAATTGGGCGAAAAATATGGCAAGCCTGTTGTAGCAACGTGCGATGTGCATTTCATTGATCCGGCGGATTCTGCGTTCCGAAAAATCATTATGGCGGCGGAAGGGTTTTCTGATAGCGATAAGCAGCCTCCATTGTTTCTGCGGACAACGGACGAGATGCTCAGGGAATTTGAATATCTGGGGGCGGAAAAGGCCAGGGAGGTTGTTATAACAAATACGAACCTGATTGCCGACAGGATTGAAAAGATAAAGCCAATCCCAGACGAAACTTTCCCACCCAAAATTGAGGGCGCGGACGAAGAACTTCGAGAAATCTGCATGAAAAAAGCGTATTCCATCTATGGAAATCCTTTGCCGGAAATTGTGCAGGAACGGCTGGAAACGGAGCTGAATTCTATTATCAGTAATGGATATGCTGTATTGTATATCATTGCACAGAAGCTGGTTTGGAAATCGGTTGCGGACGGCTATCTGGTTGGTTCTAGAGGATCGGTAGGTTCTTCTTTCGCGGCAAATATGGCAGGTATTACAGAGGTAAATTCTTTGCCGCCTCACTATATCTGTCCGAATTGCAAATATTCGGATTTTGAATCTGAAACTGTAAAAAAATATGCAATGGAAGAGGCGAGTGGTTGTGATATGCCGGATAAGGTCTGTCCTGTCTGCGGTACAATGCTGCATAAAGACGGGCATGACATTCCGTTTCAGACTTTTTTGGGGTTTGAAGGCGACAAGGAACCTGATATTGACCTGAATTTTTCCGGCGAATATCAGCAGACAGCGCATGCGTATACCGAGGAACTTTTTGGAACGGGCCATGTATTCAAGGCTGGAACGATTGGCACGCTTGCAGATAAAACGGCTTACGGCTTTGTGAAAAAGTATTTTACAGAACGGGATATTACGGTACATAATGCGGAAATCAATCGCCTTGTAGATGGCTGTACGGGAATTAAACGTACCACGGGGCAGCACCCCGGCGGACTGATGGTCGTTCCGAGTGACCATAATATTTACGAATTTTGCCCGATTCAGCGGCCCGCAAATGATGTAAATTCCACGATTACGACGACGCATTTTGATTACCATTCCATCAGCGGGCGCCTGCTGAAACTTGACTTACTTGGACACGATGACCCGACAGTTATTCGTATGCTGTATGACCTGACGGGTGTGAATCCGCAGACTGTCCCATTGGGCGATCCGGAAACGATGTCATTATTTGAATCTCCCAAGGCATTAGGTGTAACGGCGGAGGAAATTGGCTGCAAGACGGGAACACTCGGCATACCAGAATTTGGCACGAAGTTTGTACGGGGCATGCTTCTGGATACAAAACCGAAAACATTTGCAGACCTGCTGCGGATTTCCGGTCTTTCTCACGGTACAGACGTTTGGCTTGGAAATGCACAGACGTTGATTGAAAATGGCACAATCACACTGAAGGAAACAATTTCAACGCGTGACAGTATCATGATTTATTTGATTAACAAAGGAGTGGAAAAGAAGAAATCCTTCAAAATTATGGAAAAAGTGAGAAAGGGCAAAGGGTTGACAGAAGAAGATATTGCCGATATGAAGGCATGCAATGTGCCTGATTGGTATATTGAATCATGCCAGAAAATCAAGTATATGTTTCCGAAAGCGCATGCCGCGGCTTATGTAATGATGGCGTTCCGGATTGCTTATTTCAAAATCAATTATCCAGAGGCATATTATGCGACATATTTCACTGTGCGCGCGTGTGATGATTTTGATTATTCCTGCATGTGCAAGGGAATAGAAACGGCAAAAGAAGCAATAAAGGAAATCCATGCAAAAGGGCAGGAAGCTACGGCGAAGGACAAAAATAAGCTGACTGTTTTGGAAATCATCGTAGAATTCTACGCGAGAGGATTTCAATTCCTGCCGATCGACCTGTATCGGTCGGATGCAAAAAAGTTCATCGTAACACCGGATGGGCTGATACCGCCGTTTAATTCCCTGCAGGGGCTTGGTGTAAATGCAGCGCAGAGCATTGTGGACGGAAGAAAAGACGGAGAATTTAAGACACTTGAAGAACTCAAGGAACGTACCACGCTGGGGCGTTCCCTGATAGAACTGCTGAAAGAAAACGGTGTTTTGGACGGGATTCCCGAAACCAATCAGCTGACGCTGTTTTGAGTGACGTAAAAAATGTGGACAATATACATATGCGTATACTGCCCACATTTTTATTTTTTGGAGAAAGCAGAGTCCAATGCGCGTTCAGCAAGCTGCTTTTCCACATTTGCGCGGATAACAAGAAAAAGTACCATCATGATTTGTTTTGTTTCTTCATTTGGAAATTCAGAAATAAAATCCCGCTCAAAAAAGGTCTGGTCGGGCACGCCCTGCGCAGAAGCGGAAAGAGTATTTTGAACAGCCTTTTGCAGATAGATAAACCCGCTGTATATACTTCCGATTACCTTTGCCTGCTGCACAGGGTCCTGCTCTGCCAATGCTGAGTGGAACAGGGTACCAATGTCTTTTATGGAAAGTATGGATTTCAGGTGATAAATCATAATCAGGAGCATTAAATGCGTCTGGCTGTATTTCTTTTTTACGGGAGCAGGAAAAATTTTTGCTTTCGCATAGTTGTTTATCATTGTTTTGGTCAGGATTTTATCGCTCTCGGAACGCTTATAGCATTTCAGGGATTTTTCCATAAAGGTTGTCACCTGATCCATATAAAGGTCAATATTGGGAATATCCTCAATTTCGATAATATCTAATGCGCGAATCTGAGAACAAAAATCCGCTGTCAGTTCATCATATGTCTTCATGCTTTTCACCTCAAATTATAAGAATTCTTTTTACAGAGGAAAGGTTTTTCCGCCGTAAAATGTTTTTGTATCTTTATTATATAGTATTTCAAACTATGTATCAAGTTTTTGTGATTTTTTTTCCCTTGATTTGGAAGAAAAAAAATGATAGTATAGTAATATAATAATATATAGTATCGAAAACTACTTGTAGAGGTGATGACATGAATATATCAAAAAGTAAATTTAAGGTAAAAGACCCAATCAGTGCGTTAACACATTTTATCGGCTTTCTGGCAGTAATACCCATATTTATTATGCTTATGCTGCGGGCAAAAGCAGAGGCTTCGGAACTTCATATGATTGGCTTTGCCGTTTTCGGCGTATCCCTGCTAATGCTTTACGGCGCAAGCACAATTTACCATACGTTTGAATTGCCGCCTGAAAAAACGAATCTTTTGCGTAGAATTGACCACATGATGATTTTTGTTCTGATTGCCGGAACATATACGCCCATCTGTCTGGTTTCCCTGCATGGAACATGGGGCTGGACACTGCTTGTGGCAATCTGGGCATTTGCGCTGTTTGGGCTTCTGCTCAAGATATTCTGGATGGGTGCGCCACGGTGGCTTTCCACACTGATTTATGTGGTAATGGGGTGGCTGGCAGTTTTTGCGTTTGTACCGTTGGAAAAAGCGGTATCCTGGAAAGGCATTGGAATGCTTCTGGCGGGCGGAATTGCTTATACAGTCGGGGCAATTATTTATGGATTGAAAAAGCCTAACATTGCGATGCTGAAAAACTTTGGATTTCATGAAATCTTTCATGTTTTTGTTCTGGCAGGGAGTGGGATACACATTGCTTTTATGTTCCAGTATGTGCTGTAATGTTAAATTTTTCTAATTTGAAATACTATTGACAGAGAAAAAGAATATGATAAAATGTTTAGGTATCTAATTATATGATTAGATACCTAATTTTTTTGTAGGACGTGAATGAAATGCTGACCTCGGAACTGTTTCAAAAAAAGAAGTTCATTTTCGGAGAAAAAACAACAGATTTCTTTTTTCTTTATCATACTCTAAGCAGGGGCTATCACTGCTGTATTACACAAATTTCTAAAGAAATCGGACTGTATAAAGGGCAGGCGCCAACGCTCTTACTTTTGAACCGGAAGGATAACCAGACACAGAGAGAACTTTGCGGCGCATTGCGAATAAAAGCAGCTTCTATGACAGATATTTTGCAGAGAATGGAGAAAGGCGGGCTGGTGATACGCAAAAGAGGGGAAACCGACCTTCGTACAATGCGGGTTTCCATTACGCAGAAGGGACGTGAAAAAGCAGAACAGTTTTTACAGAGGGAATTGGAACTGGATGATGTTTTTTTCAAAGGATTTTCCAATGAAGAAAAGGACGCATTTCTCTATGCCCTTGCAAGAATCACCGGAAATTTAATAGATGAAATCAACAGTTGGGAAGAACATGAGGTCGGCAAAGACTCTTTTCCTGAGTGACACAATGTTACAGGTTTTCAAAGATTATTTCTGAAAAGGGAGGCGAAACCATGAAATCACTTTTAGACTACATTCGTCCATATCGCACGCTGGCAATTCTTGCTCCATTGTTTATGATGCTGGAGGTTGCCAGTGAGCTGGCAATGCCTAAAATTATGACAGTGCTGCTCGATCAAGGCGTAGCGCAGGGAGATGCCGGATTCATTGGAAAAATTGGCGGGCTGATGCTGCTGATTTCTGTTATCGGCATCATCGGTGGTATTGGCTGTCTGATTACCAGCAGTATTGTCAGCCAGAGGACGGGAACGGACTTGCGGAAAGCGGCGTTTGGGAAGATACAGGAATTTTCATTTCATAATATTGATACATTTCAAACTCCTTCGCTGATTACTCGATTGACAAATGATATCACACAAATCCAGATTACTGTACTGATGAGTCTGCGGATGTTGGTTCGGGCACCGTTGCTCTGCGTAGGCAGTATTATAATGGCGTTTAGCATCAATGTGAAGATTGCCACGCTGTTTTTGCTGGTTGTTGCTTTGCTGGCACTGGCAATCAGCCTGATTCTGCGGGCAGCAATGCCAAAATTCAAAATTGTGCAGGATAAGCTGGATAAGGTAAACACTGTAATGCGGGAATGTCTGGCGGGTATTCGAGTGGTAAAGGCATTTGTGCGGGATGAATACGAAACGGAAAAATTTACGGATTCAAATATGGAATATAAAAATATTTCAGTCAACGCATTCAAAATTATGCTTCTGATAATGCCGACGATGATGATACTGCTGAATGGTTCGATTGTCACGATACTCTGGATTGGCGGTTATCAGGCACAGGCGGGTGTGATGGGACCGGAAGATATTATGGCGTTTATCACTTATTTGATGCAGATGCTGATGTCTATGATGATGATTGCAATGGTATTTATGTTTATGTCCCGCGCGAAAGTTTCGCTGGATCGTGTGATGGAAATATTGGAAACAGTGCCGGATATTTCTGACCCTGCAAACCCTGTTGCGCCGAAAGAGGCAAGAGGCAGGGTAGAATATCGGAATGTATCCTATCGTTACCAGCTGGGAAGCGGCGATTCTGTACTGGAGAATGTTTCTTTTATCGCCGAACAGGGGCAGACCATTGGTATCCTTGGAGAAACAGGGGCTGGAAAATCTACGCTGGTAAACCTTTTGCCAAGACTTTACGATGTTACAGAGGGGCAGATTCTGCTTGACGGCGTAGATGTCCGAGATTACCGAATTAAAGACCTTCGGCAGAGGGTTGCGGTCGTTCTTCAGGAAACAATACTGTTTTCTGGTACAATTCGGGACAATATCAAATGGGGCAAAGGGGACGCAACAGAGGAAGAAATTATTGCCGCCGCAAAAGCCGCGCAGGCACATGATTTTATTATGGAACTGCCGGAGCAGTATGACACAGAGCTAGGGCAGAAAGGTGTGAATGTTTCCGGTGGACAGAAACAGAGAATTTCTATTGCGCGGGCATTGATTCAAAATCCGGATATCATCATTTTCGATGACAGTACAAGTGCGGTAGATTCTTTGACAGAAAAAAAGATTCGGCAGGCTCTCAGGGAATCTCACAGCAAATGTACAAAATTTATTATTGCACAGAGAATCAATTCTGTTCGCGATGTGGATAATATTCTTGTATTAAGCGGCGGAAGGATTGTTGCGCAAGGTAACCATAATTATCTTATGGAAACAAGCAGGGATTATCAGGAGATTTACGCGTCTCAAATGAAAAAGGGGGTGCTTGCAGATGAGTAACAATTCGAGTAATGGAGGCAGTTCTGGACATGGACCGGGGCACGGTCCGGGCAGAAAACTGGCTATGACACACAGGAAACCAAAAAATACGAAAAAAACACTGCTTCGCCTTTGCTGGTATTTGGGGCAGCACTGGATTTTGTTGTTGTTTTCATTGTTCTGCATAGCCTTTACCACATTGGGGACGATTTACGCAACACGACTGATAGGGGTTGCAATTGATGACTATATTACCGTATTTGATTTTCCGGGGTTGGCTAAAATTTGTGCTGTGCTTATGGGGATTTATCTTCTTTCCTCATTGGCAACATGGCTGCAAAGCTACTGCATGATGAAGGTTGGACAGGAAACGGTTGCTGTTCTGCGGCAGGAGATTTTTCAAAAATTTCAGAAGCTGCCATTGAAATATTTTGATGGGACAACACATGGGGAACTGATGAGCCGCGTTACAAATGACGTGGATAATGTATCTATGGCATTAAACAACAGTGTTTCTTCGATTTTCCAAAGTATTTTAACCGTTATCGGCACATTTTTTATGATGGTCTATTTAAGCATTCCGCTGACCATTGCGTCGCTTATCAGTATCCCGATCATGCTTCTTGTCACAAAATGGGTGGCAAAACATTCCCGGAAGTATTTCAAGGAAAAGCAAAGCCGGCTGGGGCAGCTGAACGGTGCGATTGAAGAAATCATTTCGGGACAGAAGGTTGTGAAGGTATTTTACAGGGAGGAGGAAGAAATCAGGGAGTTTGAAAAGCTGAATCAAAGTTTACTGGAGGTCAGTGTGCGTGCAGAAATTTTTTCCGGCATGATGGGACCGATTATGACTGCGCTGAACAATATCACCTATGCTATTGTTGTGGCAACAGGCGGCATAATGATGGTGCTTGGCTCGGCGATGACTCTAGGGACGATTTCCAACTTTATCATCTATTCCAAACAGTTTGCCAGACCGCTGACAGAACTTGCAAATCAGGTCAATACGATTATGGCGGCAATGGCCGGAGCGGAACGCGTATTTGAGGTATTGGATGAAACGGAGGAAGATCCTGACGCAGCGGACGCAGCTGAACTGAAAGATGTGCAGGGGGACGTTGTTCTGACAGATGTTCATTTCTCATATGAAAAAGGGCGCCCGATATTGAAAAATGTAAATCTCTACGCGAAGCCAGGGCAGACAATTGCATTTGTAGGGCCGACTGGCGCGGGTAAAACAACAATCATCAATCTGCTTACACGCTTTTATGACATTGACAGCGGTTCTATTACTATAGATGGGCATGATATTTATCATTTGAAGCGAAAAAATCTTCGTTCGACACTGAGCATTGTTTTGCAGGATACTTATTTATTTACGGATTCCATAAAGGAAAATATCCGTTATGGCAGGCTGGATGCGACAGATGCGGAAATCAGGCAGGCGGCAAAGCTGGCGAATGCACATGAATTTATTCGGCGGTTGCCGGATGGGTATGATACTATGCTGGCGGATGGCGGTGGGAACCTGAGCCAGGGGCAGCGGCAGATGATTTCCATTGCGCGGGCGATACTGGCAAACCCTGCAATACTGATACTGGATGAAGCAACGAGCAGTGTTGATACGCGAACGGAAGTGAAGATCCAGGAAGCAATGCAGAACCTGATGAAAGGCCGGACAAATTTTGTCATCGCGCATCGGCTGAGTACCATAAAAGACGCAGATTTGATTGCGGTTGTCAACCATGGAGAAATCATTGAACGTGGAAACCATGAACAGCTCATGCAGAAAAAAGGCTTTTACTACTCGCTTTATACGAACCAGTTTGAGCAGAGTGCCACGGTTTGAGTATTGTGGACTGTATTCTTAAAAAATGTGGCTAAAAATACTTGATTTTTTTTGGTAAATATGATATAAATAGTTTCGTGATAAAGACTTTGATGAGGAAGAGTATGCTCTTTCCCTTTTCCACAGAGAGCCGGCGGGTGGTGGAAGCCGGTAAAAGAGGGGAGCGGAACTGGCCTCGGAGTTTTGCGTTGAACACAGCGGTTTCCGCTGTCAGTAATTCGCAACGGCACCCCCGTTACAGGTTTTGAGTCTGCCCCAAAAAGGTGGTAAACTAGAGTGGTACCGCGGAGTTGAACCTTCGCCTCTAAACGAGGCGGAGGTTTTTTATTCGCTACGAAATACCAGAATAAGGGGCTGTGGACCAAAAAAATTTGAGGAGGAGTATGAAATGGAAAACCGTTATGATTTTATTAACATTGAGAAGAAGTGGCGGGCTGAATGGGAAAAGAATCCCATCAATCTGGAGGACGACAAAAAGCCCAAGTTTTACTGCCTGGATATGTTCCCGTATCCTTCCGGTACAGGCCTGCACGTTGGGCATTGGAGGGGCTATGTGCTGAGCGATGTTGTTAGCCGTTATAAAGTGCTGCAGGGATATCAGGTGTTGCATCCTATGGGCTGGGACGCGTTTGGTCTGCCTGCGGAGAATTTCGCAATCCAGCACAATATCCATCCCCGTATTTCTACGGCGGATAATATTGCAAATGTAAAACGCCAGCTTCATGAAATCAGTGCAATTTATGACTGGGACAAAGAGGTTGACACCACAGATCCCGCTTATTACAAATGGACGCAGTGGATTTTTGTACAGATGTTCAAAATGGGGCTTGCGTATGAAAAGGAAATGCCTTTGAACTGGTGTCCGAGCTGCAAATGTGTTCTGGCAAATGAAGAAGCGGCGGGCGGCACATGCGAGCGCTGCGGCTCTGTTGTTACAAAGAAAAACCTGCGCCAGTGGATGCTGAAAATCACGGCATATGCAGACAGACTGTTGGAGGACTTGGATAAACTGGATTGGTCGCCGAAGGTTAAAAAAATGCAGGCAGACTGGATAGGCAAGAGCTACGGCGCGGAAATTGATTTCAAAGTCGTAGGTATGGATAAAGCAATTACGGTATATACTACAAGACCTGATACATTATACGGTTGTTCCGCAATGGTACTTGCGCCGGAATATGCGGAATTGGCAGAGCTGACAACGGTTGACCGTAAAGAAGCTGTAGAAAAATATTGCTTTGAAGCATCTACAAAGTCCTCTGTTGACAGAATGACAAATAAAGAAAAAACAGGTGAGTTTATTGGTTCCTACTGTGTAAATCCTGTAACAAAGGAAGAAATCCCTATCTGGGTAGCTGACTATGCGCTGGCGGATTACGGCACAGGTGCAGTCATGATTGTTGCGGCGCATGATGAACGCGACTTTGACTTTGCATCGAAATTCAATCTTCCGATTGTCCCTGTTATCGCACCTAAGGACGGCAGTCTGGAAACGCCTTTGAAAGAAGCATATACCGGTGATGGTATTGTAATCAATTCCGGCAGCTGGAATGGCATGACTGTTGCCGAGGCAAAGAAAAAAGTGCCCGAAATGATGGAAAAAGAGGGCTGGGGCAGAAAGAAAGTTAATTTCAAACTGCGCGACTGGGTATTCTCCAGACAGAGATACTGGGGCGAGCCTCTGCCGATTATCCATTGCGAACATTGCGGTGCGGTTCCTGTACCAGAAGATCAGCTGCCTGTACTTCTGCCGGAAGTAGAATCTTATAAACCTACGGATACAGGTGAATCTCCGCTGGCACAGATTGACGAATGGGTCAATACGACCTGTCCCGTCTGCGGCAAACCCGCGAAACGTGAAACAAACACCATGCCCCAGTGGGCAGGTTCCAGCTGGTATTTCCTGCGTTATGTGGATAACCATAATGATAAGGAGCTTGCAAGCATGGACGCGTTGAAAAAATGGGCGCCGGTTGATTTGTATGTTGGCGGCATTGAGCATGCAGTTCTGCATCTGTTATATGCGCGGTTTTATACAAAGGTGCTGTATGACTGCGGTGCGGTTCCCTTTGATGAGCCGTTCCAGAAACTGTTCAATCAGGGCATGATTACGAAGAACGGCAGCAAGATGAGTAAATCCCTTGGCAACGTTGTTTCTCCGGATGACCTTGTGCAGAAATATGGCTGTGACTCTCTGCGTATGTATGAGCTGTTTGTTGGTCCTCCCGAATTGGACTGCGACTGGGATGACAGTGGTATTGACGGTGTGTACCGTTTCCTTAACCGCGTATGGAAAATGATGTTTAATTATAAAGACAAAGCGAAAGCAGCAACAGCTGAAGAAGAATTCCTGTGCAATAAGTTAATTCATGATATCACAAGCCGTCTGGAGGCTCTGACAATGAATACGGTTGTCAGCGGCTTTATGGAATATACCAATAAACTGCTTGCTATTGCGAAAGCCGAAGGCGGGCTTTCCCGGGAAACAATGGAAACGCTGGTTATTCTGCTTGCACCATTTGCGCCACATATTGCAGAAGAACTCTGGCGGGAACTTGGGCATAATTCTTCTGTGTTTTTCGCAAGCTGGCCCAAAGCTGACGAAAGCAAAATGGTGCAGGATGAAGTGGAAATCGCGCTCCAGATTGGCGGCAAGCTGAGAGGCACAATGGTAATTGCGAAAGATGCATCAAAGGACGACGCTCTGGCAAAAGCAAAAGAGGCTCTTGCCAGTCGGCTTGAGGGTAAAACAGTTGTGAAGGAAATTTATGTTCCCGGTAAGATTGTGAACCTGATTGTAAAATAAATAAAGGATATTACGGGAAACCCTACATAGTTGTAGGGCTTTCCTTGCTTTATCGTTTTGGCAAAGGGGCGTCTGCATTGATTGAAACCATTTGGATAGACACGACTGGCCTGGAAAAGCCGGATTTGCTGGGAAAATCAATAGCGTTTTTTGCAGAAGAACGAAAGGAACACTTGAGGAAATTGAAAAATCCTTTCGCAATCAGGTTATCAGCAGGAGCAGGGCTTTTGCTGTTTTACGCATTGAAAAAAAATGGGCTGGAAAGCAGAATAAACGATATTCGAAAAGGGCAATTTGGGAAACCATTCCTACCAGAAAGTAGCTTTTATTTCAATCTTTCTCACTCCGGCAGTCTGGCTCTGTGTGCCTTTGGCGATACCGATTTAGGTGCGGATATCCAACAGTTAAAAGAAACCATTCCCCAGAAAACGACAAAAATTCTTTCTCCACAGGAAAAGGAATTTTTGCAGGGAAAAGAGGGGAGGGCGCAGACGGAGGCATTTTATCAAATATGGGCACGGAAAGAGAGCCTCATGAAATGGGACGGGCGCGGTCTTCGTCTGCCAATGCAGAGCTTTTCCGTTGTACAAGATGGTATTCCCGTTGAAAGAATGATATTTGAAGGGAAAGTAATTTCTTTTCAGGAGTACAGACTTCAGGGATATGCTGTCAGTATTTGTGCGGAACAGAGGCAATTTTCTGATGAAGAAAGTATAAAATATGACAAAAATATTAAAGAATTATTAAAATCCGAAATTTTTCATTGAAAAAGGTGTAGAAAACCTTATAATAAAAGCAGACGATAAAAATACTGTGAATTTGGGGATTTTAGTATGAAATTTTTGAAAAAAACAACTTGTATCGCGCTTGCGGCAACGCTGACAATGTCCGTGTTTCCTTCCTATTCCATAGGTGCGGCTACTATAGCGGAGCTGGAAGCCAAAAGAAAGGCTTTAGCAGAAAGTTCGCAGAAAGCCATGAAGGAAATTGAAAACATAAAGGCAAAAAAACTTTCCGCAGAAGAGGAAATGGCAACGCTGGATAAGGCTTTGAGCAGTTTACAGGCAGAGCTTGACGCTGCAGAAGACGATTTGGCATTCCTGACTGCCAAACTAAACGCTGCAGAAGCAGAACTGGAAGAAGCCACGATCAAAAGAGAAATGCAGTTTGAGCTTCTTGGTAAACGGCTAAAATTCTTGCAGGAAAAAGGCTCTACCGGCTATTTGGAGATTCTTTTGGAATCGGAGAGCTTTTCCGATTTGTTTTTGCGTATGCAGTATGTAAATGATATTATGATTTATGACAGAAACATATTGGATGAGCTTCAGGAAATACAGGATACCATTCAGGCTAAAACAGATGAAATAGCTGAAAGCAAAGCTGCACAGGAAGAAGTTGTGCGTATCCAGCAGGAAAAAGTGGACAGCATGGAAGTTGTTGTAAAAGAGAAGCAAGCGTTGGTTGCTTCTTATCAGAACGATGTGAAAAAGTATGAACAGATGATTGCGGCGAATAACAAAGCTGACCAGCAAGTATTGCAGACAATCGCACAGCAACAGGGAAGTTCTACCAAATATTATACTGGTAATGGAAAACTGGGCTGGCCCGTACCTTCAAAAAGTGCGTCTTCTTCCAGTCTGAGCAGCGGCTTTGTTACAAGAAAAAGCCCGATTACAGGCAAAACAGAATCTCACAGCGGATATGATATCCCGGCTGGCTATGGTGCAGCGATTGTTGCGGCAGAAGCTGGAAAAGTTACGTATTCGGGCTGGATGAACGGCTATGGAAATACCATTATCATTGACCATGGCGGAGGGTTAAGTACATTGTATGGACATAATTCTTCACTGGTTGCTTCAAAAGGACAAATGGTGTCCAGAGGTCAGACTGTGGCAAAATGCGGCAGTACTGGCTGGTCGACTGGCAATCATTGCCATTTCTCTGTAATGGTAAACGGCAAATATGTCAATCCCGAATCCTATCTGGGTGTAAAGAACATAAGCAGATAATTGCAGGCAGTAAAAAAGAACCAGATGCTTGAGAGAAGCGTTTGGTTCTTTTTTTATAGATATAGTGAAGTTTACAATAATAATATTATGAAACCTATATTTGTTGATATTTGGTTTTCCGCCTATATTTATTCGCAAAAGTATCGTTTTGCGAATAAATATGGATATGCTTATTTCTCCCCTATCTTGCTATATGATAATAATTTATATAGAAAATTGCAGTTGGAAACTGCCGACATAAATTACATCGGGCAGCTTCCAACGAAAAGTATTATCAGATTAGCGGTTTTATTTCTGTAAACATTCCGGCATTTTTCTTTATCAGCTGTTCATTGCCAATGGTGCAGACGTTTTCCAGTGGTTCTGCCATTTGCAGCAATGCGGCACAATCTTGAATGATACTTGCAGAGGTATGCAGGACTTCCAGCCGTTCCTGTTTCAATTCCTCATCGGAAATACCTTTATAATACCGGTTAATCGCAGCGTTGAATTTTTCAGTATTTATTTTGGGCTGATCCAGTCGACTGATTGTTCCAAGGATATATTTTGCCATTTCTCTGTCTGAAGCATGGAATTTGCTGATTTCCTGCCAGAGATGCCGATAGATTTCGTAGGTATTCAGCAGATTTGGGTCGCGGTAAGAATAAAAATAACATAATCCGCTCCTCTGGAACTGGCAGCCACAGCCATATGCGCCGCCCTGTACACGCACAGAATTCCAGAGGTATTCCAGGTTGACGATTGTCCGCAATACCTGATAACTGCCATGATAGGAAAGCCCGTACTTTTTCATATCAAACGCTAAACAGTTATACGCAACGCCACCCGCGCAAGTATACGCGTTTTTCGCGGGTTTGGCTGTAAAGCGGTATAGTGTCGGTTCTGCGTCTTTTTGCGGGAACCGTTCTGTAAATTCATGCAGCTTTTCTTTTATTTCTCCGAAATCATTTTCTTCGCAACCAAGAGAAATTTCCAGATTATTTTTACGGAACAACAAATCTGCAGTTTTCCGCAAAGCATCTGTAACAACTGTCGGCTCTTTTTCCAGTGCCTCATCTACCTGGCAAAGGAAACGGTAAAAGTTGATACCGGAAACCTGCTCCTCCATCTCAAGGCCCTCAAATATATGACTGCCACAACAGAAAATTCCAACAAGGTGCGAATTGTTCAGAATATAGTTTTCCTGCCGGATCTTGGCTGATTTCACTACTTTCTTCAAGTTTTCTAATTTCTCAAAATCTGTATGAAGCAGGATTTCTTCCGCCAGAGCAAGCGCACGCGGCATATCCTCGCGCAGCAGTTTCCCTCTTACCGTTACAAAGGAACGGTATTCAGCTGCGTTTTTATTCAGGATTTCGTTAAACGCTGTAAAATCTCCAAAACATTCGTTAATAGCAGTAGGCAGATTCCGGAAGGAGTAATTTTCTGTATCCAGTTTGCCCAGAATTTCTGTTAAAAGCCCTGTATATGGCAAAAGCTCTTGCGGGACTGCAGAGGTATCAAAATGCAGCTTCCAATATACGATACGTCGGCTTTCCAGTGGAACAAACAACAGCGGAAATTTTCCGGCAAGTGTTTCTCTTCTATATTCCGTTAATACAGGCTCTGTATCAATTTCGGAAAGTTCCAGCTGTGGAATCTGAGCCAAAACCTCCGCAGAATCCTCCTGTGTCTGGAAAAGTTCCAGATTTCTGTTTTCTTCTAAAATCCGCTCAATTTCCTCAGTGGACATCGCAGCCTTTTTCTGCGCCAAATGCGCTTGAAGGGTTTCGGCTTCTTTTCTCCCCTTCCCTTTTTCCGGTTCAAATTGTATGACGGTTTGTTCTCTGTTTTCCAAAAAAACAGCCCGTATCAGAGTTTCAAAATAGCCGTTTTTGCTTTTTTTCTTGATAGATTCAAGGATTTCATTCAGTCGTAGGTTTGCAAATGGCGATTCTCCATGTAGCCAGCTTTTCATGATGCGGGTAAAATAAATTAATCCTTTTGGTGTAGAACCAAAATCTTCCTCAAGCAGCAGAAATTCAAATTTCCGCAGTGCACTTTCCAAAAGAGCGGAAGGAATCCCTTTTTCTGCTAAAGAAAGCAAGGTTTCTTCTATGGTCCTTAGGAACAAAGGCAGCTTTTGAGGTGCGGCATTTTTTGCAATAACGCTGAAAACCATTTCATAGCAGGAGGAATCGAACCAACCGTCTGTTTCCTCGCAGATTTCTTTTTCCAGCAAAGCGTTTTTTAGGGGTGAAGAATTCGTTTCCAGCAGAATGTAGGATAAAATCTGCATCGCCATAGCATGCTCGGAATCTGTGCAGTGCCCCGCCTTATAATTACAGGTTAGATAACAGCCGCCACTTTCCCCGTCCTCTGGCACAGGATATGTTTCTCTGAGAATTTTTCCTTTCTGCACGCAATCTGTTTCTGTGATTACCGGCAGATTCTCTGAACACTGGAATCTGGAAAGATAGCTGCCGATGTGTTTCAAGCATTCTTGCAAATCCATATCTCCATAAAGATAAAGATAAGAATTGGAAGGATGATAATTTTTCCTATGGAAGTTCAAAAAATCTTCATAGGTCAATTTCGGTATATCCGAAGGGTCGCCGCCGGATTCAAAGCCGTACGTTGTATCACCGAATATTGAACGGCTTATTGCGTTATTCAGCAGACTTTCCGGATCAGAAAGCGCCCCTTTCATTTCATTATAGACTACACCTGTAATTTCCAGCGGCGCATCTGCGTCTTTCAAAACATACCGCCAGCCTTCCTGCTGAAAGATTTCCTTTTTTTCGTAGATTTTTGGAAAAAAGACTGCGTCAAGATAAACGTCCATCAAATTATGGAAGTCCTTTTCATTACAGCTTGCAACAGGATACATCGTTTTATCTGCATATGTCATTGCGTTCAGAAAGGTATTCAGCGAACCTTTCGCCAGTTCGTTGAATGGGTCTTTTGCGGTATATTTCTGTGAACCACAAAGAACTGAGTGCTCTAAAATATGCGGTGTACCGCAGCTGTTTTCCGGCGGCGTTTTGAAGGCAACAGAAAACACCTTATTTTTGTCATTGTTTTTCAAATACAGCAGTCTTGCCCCACTTTGTGTATGGCGGAACAGATATCCTGCACTGCATATATCTTCCAGCTGCTCCGTTTTTTCCAACAAAAATCCGTGATATGTATGTGCCGTTTCCAGTAATAAATCTTCCATCATCAATCTCCTTTTCCAGTCAATATCGTATATCTTGTTTGTATACAGCTGCTTTATAACAACATTCAGTAGTTAGGTTTTATTTGTATTTTCATAGTGTATCACATTTTACAATAAAAAAAACATTTTTTCCAAATTTTTTTGCAGAATAGTGATTGACATTTTCAGATTTCTAATTTATAATAATTATCAGTTAACAATTATTTATACTATTTATTAAGGAGGATTTTCATATGAAAAAATTTGTATGTTCTGTTTGTGGTTATGTTCATGTTGGTGACGCTGCTCCCGCAGAATGTCCTGTTTGCCATGTTGGCGCGGACAAATTCGTAGAGCAGAAGGAAGGCGAAATGTCTTGGGCAGCTGAGCACGTTGTAGGCGTTGCACAGGGTTCCAGTGAAGATATCATGAAAGACCTGAGAGCAAACTTTGAAGGCGAATGCTGTGAAGTTGGTATGTATCTGGCTATGGCAAGAGTCGCACACAGAGAAGGCTATCCCGAAGTTGGTCTGTACTATGAAAAGGCTGCATGGGAAGAAGCAGAGCACGCTGCAAAATTTGCTGAACTGCTTGGCGAAGTTGTAACGGATTCTACAAAGAAGAACCTGGAACTGCGTATTGATGCTGAAAATGGCGCAACAGCAGGCAAAACAGATCTTGCAAAGAGAGCAAAAGCTGCAAACCTTGACGCAATCCATGACACAGTACATGAAATGGCTCGTGACGAAGCAAGACATGGCAAAGCATTCCTTGGCCTGTACAACAGATACTTCAAATAAGAATTTTTACATCAGAGAGGGTGGATCGAACGGTCCGCTCTCTTTTTCTTTTTCCGTATCATCAGAAAAATCAAAATACCTGTTGGGATTGCTGCAAAAACTGCCTGATGGTTTTCTAAAAACGCTCTGTATTCGTCCCAATGACTACCCAGAAAATACCCGCCGGAGATTAAAGCTGTATTCCAAAGGAATGCCCCCAATGCTGAATAAACACAAAAAGACAGCAAAGGCATTTTTGCCATTCCTGCCGGAAATGATATGTAAGTTCTTGCGATAGGAAAAACGCGTGCCAAGAATACTGAAGCCGCGCCATATTTTCGAAATACAGCCTGCGCTTTTTCAATTCCCAATGCAATCGTCCGGAAGCGTTCTGCCAACCGTTCCAGCATCCGTCCCCCTGCCCTTCCAACCAGATAACAGCCAAGGCTGCCAAGCACACCACCGCCCGTTGCAAATAAGATTGTCAAAAAAAGGCTTTGCCCTCCTTGAGAAGCCATATAGCCAATAAACGGCAGCAGAATTTCACTGGAAACCGGAAAACAGCCGTATTCCAGCATAGTTGCGGCAAATACGCCGCCGTAGCCAAGCCGCAGTATGATTTGCTTTAGTGCTGACAAAAAATCCATATTCTGAATTCCCCTTTTCTTTTCAGAATATGAAACATGTTCCTTTTTTACGCCTAAAACTTAAATGTGTCGTTTCCAAATATGTTTTAATTTCCATAATATAATTATGGGAAACTAATATCTCCATACACAAAAACCGGAAATATCTTTGAACCAATACTTCCGGTTTTTAAAAAAATCGCTTAATCGTTTTCTTTGCCCCAAATGCCTTTTTCATCTGTCAAATCTCTCAGGCTGAGCATATATTTCTCAACCATTCTTGCAGGATTGTAGGAACGCTTTGCCTTACGCATACCTTCCAGCCCCATATCCTCCTCGCGGTTGACCCATTCAACACCTTCGCATTCATGCAGGATATACTGCTGGTTAATTATCGGATACAGTCCATCTATATCAGTATTTGCCTTTTCGATATGAATCAGCTGCATCTGTGGGAGTAACCGCTCGCCTACAGTAAACGCGCACAGCTTTTCATTCAGATAAATCGCGCCGCCTGTCAGTCCCAAAACATCCATATTATTTAGAGCCAAAAAGACAGAACGTTTTTCATCTTCCAGCTGCACGGAAAGCTCATCCTTTTCCTCGCTCCAATGCTCATAAAGCGCAATACAGTCCGGCACCATAGAAGGCTCCAGTTTTCTGTATTCATAATCCGGATTCTGGGAAAGGAATTTGTTGATATGGTTCCGTTTGCCATGCAGCTTTTTCCCTTTCAGCGTTGCAAGACTTTCTCTGGAATATACATAATCCCACGAAATATCCGTAGGCACGCAAAACAGTTCGGGGCAAGCCTCCAGCATTTTATCCCGGAATGGTGTCCAGACAGAGCGATATGTCGGTTCTACACCAATCTGTTTCATGTAAGCAAATCCATCATAAACAGCCTTTCTGTAATCTACCGCTTTCCCATATTCCGGAATCGGCGCCCAGAAGTATACAGGAACACCTTCAAAATCCATTTTAATGTAGAGCGAATGGTTTTTCTCCGCATATTCCATTTTCCCATCGGCACCCCAGATAAAGAGGTTTGCAAAGGAAAGATCTGAGCATTCCAACGCCCAGGGTTTTGTATACCGCTCTATTGTACTTTTTGCATCTAATGTAATCGGGCGGAAAACAAAACATGATTCTGTTTTTTCTATTGTCTGTTCCCGTTCTACACACTGTGTTTCAAACATCAGGATTTCCTCCTATTCAATATTCATCTATAATGTAACAGCTGCATTTCGGAAGAAGCCGGTCAATTTCTTCAAAAGCGGCCATGTCATAAATTTTGATTGTTTGTTTCAATTCACCCAAGGTATGATACCCTGCCAGTACCTGCAAAAGCCGTCCCGCTTCAATCTCGAAAACAGATGCTTTGTTGTATGGATTTCCTTTGAAATCAAAACAACCGTTGTTTTCAGCGATTACAGAATCTATCACAGAAAAACCATATGGAAGATTTAAGTCCAATAGCCTAAGCAGTTCCTGCATATTGCAAAGCCCCATTACGCCCTTTTGTCTGCGCATCATTTTTCCAAATGGGCAGGAAAGTAATAAACCAGGCGGCAGCTTTACGGTAAGCGCGCGCCCTTCGGCATAGGGATAAAGCCCTTCCAACAATGTGTAATAATTCCCGTCTGTTGCAACAGCTTCTACACAGTCGACACATTCCTCCGTTTGGTAAAAAAAGCAATAGCCTTTGATGTCACCATTTTTTACATATGCAATACATTTCCCGCCGTCCGCAGCGTAATCGTCACATTTTCTGAGAAAATCTGCTTTTGAACGCAAAATCATACCACTGTATTTTTTGGCGAATGTGAGATAAATCGGATATATCCGTTCAAAATCTGCCTTTGCGGAAAGCAGGTGTATATTTTTAGATACCGGATATGCTGGAACGCTTTTACATTCCAAATAACTGGCATCTGCAACCGGAAAATGCCCAAAGGAAAAATAGCTTTCCAAAACAGCCGGTGTATGTGGTGCAACCAGAATATCTTTCTGCCGCAACATTTCCATCTCATAAGGAAATATTTTTCCCATGTAGCCTTTTTTTCTATGGTTTGGGTCAGTAGATACGCCGCAAAGCATAGCGCCGGGGATTTCCCTGCCACGCAGCCAGACGCTATACGGATACGCCTGCATACAACTTGCAAACTCCCCTTCTGTTTCCAGACAGACAGAATATTCCGGCAGAAAACGATTTTCAAAAAACCAGTTGCAAAAAGCATCACTGTCATGAAAACATGCTTTCCAAAGCCGCCGGAAATCCTTTCGGTCAGCAGCAGCTGCATTTCTGACAATTATGTTTTCCGACATTCCTTCACCGCCCTTTCCGCTTCGGTATATCGTTTTCTATCATCTGTTCTATTATATCCTCTTGTGAACAAAAAAACAATGGATAATTATTATCATTTAATAACTTTTTTGATGATTTTTCTGTAAACTTTGACGAATTCCGGTTCCTTACTATATGCGTCTAACTCGGCAATCGGCACCCACATCACTGCTGAATTTTCATCCGCCTTGACACGCAGAGGCTCACTTTCCGATGCAATCAGTCCATATGTTGCATTCAGATGCAGATGATTCGGAACGTATTTCCCTCTTTTATAATGCTTTGCGACCTGTAAAATATCCAAAGAAAGTATCTGTTCCGAAACGGAGCGTAAATTTTTAACGCCGGTTTCTTCCTCGGTTTCTTTCAATGCGACTTGGAGCAGGTCGTCCATGCCATCCGCATGTCCGCCTACACAGGCCCACGTATCATAAATGTTATGGTGTACCATCAATAGCTTATCTTTTTCTTCATTAAATATCATCGCAGTTGAGGTCATGTGAGCAAGCGCATTTTCACGGGACAGAACAGTGCAGCCTTTTTCCTGCAAGAGTGCTGCAATAGCTTCTTTTTCAGCTTGTTCCTCTTCATCAGCGGGAAGATACGCTTTAATTGCATCTATAAAATACATCAGAAATCCTCCATTTGTTTCAGACCTTCCAGCCAGGTTTTCCGAAACGCAGAAGGAAGCGCAAATTCCGCTGCCGCTTCTTCCTTTGTTACCCAAACCAGATTGGAAAGCTGTTTCTCAAAAACCTTTCCGAAATAACATTCCATATGCCATTCTATATGTGTAAAAATATGTTTTTGGCTCCGCATCGGGAGCAGTTCTGCACGTGTGACACCTAGTTTCTGTAAAAATTCAAATGTCTGCGTTTCGCTTGGACAGTTTGGCAGCTCCCAAAGATTGGAAAGCAGACCATGCGGCAAACGTTTATGCAGAGCAATTTTATTTTCAGAAACAAGAAAGAAAACCGAAAGGGTTTCCTGTATCCTCGAGCTTTTTTTCGTTTTAACAGGGAACAGCATAGTCTGGTTTTTTCGATACGCCAGACAATATGCGCGAAGCGGGCAAAGCTCACATTTCGGCGCGCCGTTCGGCAGGCAGAGTGTTGCGCCCAATTCCATCAGTGCCTGGTTATAATCTCCTGGTCTTTCCTTTGGCAGTGCCTCCGTGATTTCCTTCTCCCAGTATTTCCTCACAGCAGGCTCTGCAATATTTCCTTCATCTGCCGTTAGCCGCGCCATCACACGCAGGACATTTCCATCGACTGCGGCGCATGGCTTGGAAAAAGCAATTGAGGCAATCGCTCCTGCCGTATATGGCCCAATCCCTTTCAGCTTCAGCAATATGGAATATTCCGCCGGAATCTCTCCATTATGCTCCGCCACAATCTGCTGTGCGGCTTTCTGCATATTCCTTACGCGGCTGTAATAGCCCAGCCCTTCCCACAGCTTTAGAAGCAGTTCCTCGTCAGCCTCTGCCAATGCCTGTACTGTCGGCAGTGCAGACAGAAAACGCTCATAGTACGGTTTTACTGCCTCTACCCTTGTCTGTTGAAGCATAATTTCTGATACCCATACATGGTATGGATTGGGATTTTCACTGCGCCACGGCAAAACCCGTGCGTTTTTTTGATACCACTCTAAGAGCGGCTCTGCCGTCTGCCGCAGGATTTTTTCCTGTTCCATTTTTATCTCCTTCGGTTTATCTCAGCTTGAAATATTTTAAGTACAGCGGTATCAGCATTCCGCCGATGGAATTGCCCAGCGTCATTACCAATACACTCGCAAAGCAGTGTCCGCTCCATGATGCAGACAGGCTGAAATAAAACATATTTGCAATCACGTGTTCAAAGCCGCTCAGTATAAACACCATAACCGGCACAAAAACGCCGATAAACTGCAATGTCGAACCTTTCTGTGTTTTGAAGCAGTCCACCGCAATAAACATCAGCATACCGCAAAATATTGCTAAAAGGAAGATACTTAAAAAATCATCATTCAGCTTGACGGCGGCAATCTGCTCTACCCGCTCCGCCATGCCTTCATAAATGCGGCTGTTTCGTACCATTGTTGCCGTTAAAAATGTACCAACAAGGTTGCCTATCCACGTGATGAGCAGTTCAGTCAGATATGTCAGGTTTTGGAATGGCAGGTATCCGATTTTCCCTGTAAACAAATGCAGCTGAAACACTACGACCGTAAACAGCCCTACCGCGAACAGAAAACTGCCCACAACAGAGTTTGTCTGGGAAAGGTATACCGTTCCTCCCATGCCAATCATCATTCCGGCTAAAACCGCAGAAACAAATTGTCTTCCTTTTTCCATTCTCTACGTGTCCTCCTTAAAATCCTCCGGCGATCAGTAACGCCGCCCATTTCCCTACCGCATCAGTATACAATGTTCTAAACTGCCTGTCAATTATAGCAGGTTGTTTCCACTTTTTCATTGCTGATGAATTTCTGTCTTAGAGTTTTACAGGTTTTTAATTTTTTGTGTAATATGCCCCTGAAACATGTGAAAAAGCATAGATTTATTGACAAATACCGTCATTTTATGCGGCTTGCGGAAGGGATAGCAATATGTTATGATGAAAAAAATATTTATAATTATTTTTAAGGAGGAATTATTATGAATCAAGAGCTTTGGAACAAAGTAAAAAATGCTGATTTACTGAAGCAGGTTTCAGAAGGCAAGGAAGTTATCTGGATTAACGAAAACCTTGAAAAAACAGCCGATGCATTGGTAAAAATTGATATCACCATGGCAGATATTGATGACGCGGAAGCAAGGCTTGCCCGTTTTGCACCGTTTATTAAAAAAGTATTTCCCGAAACAGAGCCAACAAACGGCTTAATCGAATCCCCGCTGACAGAGATTCCTAAAATGCAGAAGCAGCTTGAACAGGAATACCATACTACCATTCCAGGACGCCTCTTTTTGAAACAGGACAGCCATCTGGCAATTTCCGGTTCCGTAAAAGCACGCGGCGGCATTTATGAAGTGCTGAAACATGCGGAGGATTTGGCTCTGGAGCACGGCATGGTAAAACTGACAGATGATTACAGTATTTTTGCTTCTCCTGCTTTCAAGGAATTTTTTGGCAAATTCAAAATTCAGGTTGGTTCTACAGGCAACCTTGGCATGAGCATTGGCATCATGAGCGCGGCTCTGGGGTTCCATGTTATCGTACATATGTCCGCTGACGCAAAGCAGTGGAAAAAAGACCTCCTTCGCCAAAGGGGTGCAGAAGTCATTGAGTACGATGATGATTACAGCAAAGCTGTTGAGGTTGGACGCAAAAATTCTGACGCAGACCCCAGCAGCTATTTTGTAGACGACGAAAATTCTGTCAACCTGTTTCTTGGCTATGCAGTAGCCGCAAAGCGTATCCGGAAACAATTTGAGGAAAAAGGGATTCAGGTCGATGCGGAACATCCCCTTTTTGTCTATATTCCATGCGGCGTAGGCGGCGCGCCCGGCGGTGTTGCTTTTGGTTTTAAACAACTTTTCGGTGACAATGTACACATTTTCTTTATCGAACCAACACAGGCTCCCTGTATGCTTGTCGGCATGGCATCTGGCTTACAGAATGAAGTATCCGTTCAGGATTTCGGTCTGACTGGACAGACACACGCAGATGGTCTGGCGGTTGGACGTGCCTCCGGATTTGTCGGCGGCGTCATGATGAACCTGCTGGCAGGCGAACTTTCTTTGGAGGATTTCCGTATTTATGACTTTATGCGTGACATTGTGAATACGGAAGATATTTTCTTAGAACCTTCCGCGTGCGCATCCTTCTGGGGCCCTGTTCAACTGATGAAATCTGAAGAAATGAAGCAGTATATCAAAAAAATGGGGCTTGAGGAAAAAATGGAACAGTCTGTCCATATCCCCTGGGCAACAGGCGGCAGCCTTGTTCCGCAGGCCATCCGTGAGGAATACATGAACACACATTTGAAATAAAAAGAAGTTGGGAAATATCAAAAGCGGCGAAACCTGTCAGTTTCGCCGCTTTTTCTTTTCAAAACACAGTATTCCCTATCAAAACAAGCCTGTAAAATCGAATACCGCAAAATAATCCTTTTCTGTTTCTGCACGCCGCAGCAGTTCCACACTGCCATCTTCTTTCAGCAGGAGTTCCGCAGAGCGCAGTTTGCCGTTATAGTTATAGCCCATTGCGTGCCCATGCGCACCGGTATCATGGATATAAAGGATATCCCCGATTTCAATTTCAGGCAGCATCCGGTCGATAGCAAATTTGTCGTTATTTTCGCAAAGACCGCCTGTAATGTCATACTTATGGTCGCAGGGAGCATTTTCCTTCCCCAGCACGGTAATATGGTGGTATGCACCATACATCGCCGGACGCATTAGGTTTGCCGCGCAAGCGTCCAGACCAATATATTCCTTATATATATGCTTTTCATGAATTGCCTTCGATAAAAGGCTGCCATAAGGCGCGAGCATATAGCGCCCCATTTCCGTATAGATTGCCACATCGTCCATACCTTCCGGCACCAGAATTTCCTCGTAGGCTTTCCTTACACCCTCCCCGATTGCCATAATATCGCAGGGTTTTTCTTCGGGCTCATATGGAATCCCTACACCACCGGAAAGATTGATAAACGAAATATGAATATCCAGTTCTTTTTTCAGTTCCACAGCAAGCTGGAAAAGTATTTTTGCAAGCATCGGATAGTAATCATTCGAACTTGTACTGCTTGCAAGAAAGGAATGGATGCCGAAATGTTTCGCTCCCTTTTCCTTGAGCATACGGAAAGCGTCCCAAAGCTGTGTTTTTGTCATACCGTATTTTGCATCCTCTGGGTGATCCATAATGTCATTACTGATTTGGAATACACCACCGGGGTTATACCGGCAGCATACGGTTTCAGGAATTTCCGCCAACTTTTCAAAAAAAGGGATATGGGTAATATCGTCAAAATTGATAATCGCACCCAGCTTTGCCGCAAGAACAAAATCCTCCGCAGGCGTTACGTTGGAGGAAAACATGATATCATGCCCCTTCTGCCCAACTGCCTCCGCCATGACAAGCTCGGTATAAGAAGAGCAGTCTGAGCCGCAGCCTTCTTCTTTCAATATTTTAATGATGCCCGGTGTGGGCGTCGCTTTTACCGCAAAATATTCCCGAAAGCCTTTGTTCCACGAGAAGGCCTCGTTTACTTTGCGTGCATTTTCCCTGATGCCCTTTTCATCGTAAAGATAAAACGGGGTAGGATACTGTTCAATGATTTTTTTTGCCTGTTCCAAAGAAACAAATGTTTTTTTCATTTGCGTAATTCTCCTTTATCTCTGCCAGAATATTTTGCTGTTTCTGCCTGCCTGGACGCACCAAACAGCATTCGCCTTATTATAACAAACTATCCTGACATTGGCAACGAAACAGCACGATTTCTCCTCTCAAAAAAAATTTATCCTGCTGTTTCTTCTGCATTTCCTTTCCGACAAAAATGTTGTATAATAGTGCTGATAATTTTCTGACGGAAGATAAGGAGCAAATCCATGAAACGAATATTCAAAGCAATGTTAAAAGCAAGCAATTTCAATCCTACGGCAGTGTTGTATGATTTTTTCAAAGCCCTTTTGATTTATCTGATAGCAACGTCTTTTGCCCTGTGCCTTGTCGGTGCGGAGGTGATACACGATAATATTTTCGGAATGTATATCCTTGGCGTAGCCGTAACCTCTGTAATTACAAGCGGCTATTTCTGGGGAATCGCAGCTTCTGTTGGCGGTGTAATCGGCGTGAATTTCTTTTTCACCTATCCGTATTATTCACTGAATTTCACCATTACAGGCTATCCAATCACATTCGCGGTTCTTCTGCTGATTTCCATACTGATCAGCACGTTGACCGCGAAGGTCAAAAAAGCCGCTGTCATTTCTTCATCAGGAAAGAAATGGGCGGAAACGCTGAATGAGATGAGCAAAGCAATACTGACAGCAAGTGACCGCGATGTGATACTGGAAATGGCAACAGACTATTTTTATGAAGCAAACCAGTGTAGCGTTGTTTTATATCTTGGTTCACCTTTGGAGCCTGAAAAAAAGGCTATGCGGCTGATGAAGGACACAGACGAACAGATTTTCAACAGCATACTGGAGCGGCAGGTAGCTTTTTCTGCATTTGACACAGGACGCCGCACAGGTGCAAACCTGAGCGACCAGACGCAAAACTGCAAGGGAACGTATTTCCCTATCATGACAAAAGAACAGAAATATGGTGTAATTGGTCTGCTTTTTGAGGACTCCAAACTGATTTTGAATAATACTTACGGTTCTATTGATGTTATGATTTCTCAGACAATTTTAGGACTGGAGCGCCAGGAAATGATTGAAAAAGCACAGGATATCCTTCTGGAAAAAGAAAAAGAAAAAATGCGAAGCAACCTTTTGCGGGCTGTTTCTCATGATTTACGGACTCCTTTGACGGGTATTTTAGGCTCTACGGCCACACTGATTGAAAACAGTGACACCCTGAGCAAAGATGCCAATACAAAATTACTGCGGGATATTTACCAGGATACGGAATGGCTGATTCATATGGTTGAAAACCTGCTTTCTGTGACCAAAATCAGTGGAAACGAAACTAACCTGAAAAAACAGGAGGAAATCGTAGAAGAAGTCGTTTCCGAAGCGGTTACTCGTACGCAGAAACGTTTCCCCGATGCGCATATTGATGTAAAAGTACCAGATGAACTGCTGATTGTCCCAATGGACGCGACTCTGATTGAGCAAGTCCTCATCAACCTGATGGAAAACGCTATCCGTCATTCGGGGAGTTCCCTCCCCATCGGCTTGCGGGTGGCGAAAAAGAAAAGCGGAGCGGTCTTTACCATATACGACCATGGGAAAGGCATTGACCCATCTCAGATACCCGATTTGTTCGATGGAAATTCCCGTTCCAGCGATTCCAGCAGAGGCATCGGCATTGGACTATCCATCTGTAAATCCATTATATTGGCTCATAGCGGAACAATTTTTGCGAAAAATAATCAAAGCGGCGGCGCGAGCTTTACGTTTGTACTTCCCATGAAAGGAGAGAATACATATGGCGACGAAAGTAAAAGTAATGATTATTGAGGACGAGGACGCGATTAGCAATTTTATTGCGATGACATTGAAAGCAAATGATTACGCACCGCTTCTGGCAAAAACTGCCAGCGAAGCGCTTTCCATGATACCCTCTCATTGTCCGGATTTGATATTGCTGGATTTAGGTCTGCCAGATATGGATGGCATGGAGATACTGAAAAAAATACGGGAATGGTCTGCAACGCCTGTTATCATTGTTTCTGCCCGCGGCGAGGAGGCGGATAAAGTCGAGGCGCTGGATTTTGGCGCGGATGATTACATATGCAAGCCCTTTGGTACGTCCGAGCTTTTGGCAAGGATACGAACTGCTTTACGCCACAGCATGAAAAATGCCGGAACAGCTGCTGCAAGCGATATTTTTACAACAAAAGGGCTGCGGATTGATTTCAGCAAACGGCAGGTTACTATCGATGGGCGGGAAGTGCATTTGACACAAATCGAATTCAAAATCGTTTCCCTTCTGGCAAAAAGTGCGGGACAGGTTCTGACCTATGATTTTATCATTACGGAATTGTGGGGACCTTATGCGGTAAAAGATAATCAAATTCTGCGGGTTAATATGGCGAATATTCGCCGCAAGCTGGAAAAGAACCCGGGTTCGCCTGAATATATTTTTACCGAAGTCGGTATTGGCTATCGTATGGTTGACGACGGGATATAATAGTTTCAAAAAAGTGGATCATGGAGAGCTAACAAATTAAATTCTCCATGTTCCACTTTTTATTGTCATATCAGGAAAGATCGGAATTTCTCTGTTCTCGTTACTGATTTTTTATTTACTTCTGTGTGTCTACGGAGTACATATGTGCTGCCAGATCAACAACCTTATTGCTGTAACCCCATTCATTATCATACCACGCAATCAGCTTTACGAAGTTATCATCCAGAATGATGCCTGCTTTTTCGTCGAAAATACAGGTACGGGTATCGCCCAGAAGGTCGGAAGAAACCACATCATCATTGATATATCCAATGATACCTTTCATTGTTGTTTCAGAGGCTTCTTTGATTTTCGCACAAATTTCCTCATAGGTTGCGTTTTTCTTCAGCCTTGCCGTCAGGTCTACAACAGAAACATCATTCGTGGGAACACGGAAGGACATGCCTGTCATTTTTCCCTTGAGTTCAGGAATAACGCGTCCAACGGCCTTTGCCGCGCCCGTTGTGGAAGGGATAATGTTATTGAATACGGAGCGGCCGGTTCTCCAGTCGCGTCCTGCTCTTGCGTCAACAGCTTTCTGCTTTGCCGTAGCCGAGTGGATGGTGCTCATCAGCCCCTGTTCGATGCCGAAGTTATCATGTACAATTTTTACCAGTGGCGCAAGGCAGTTTGTTGTACAGGATGCATTGGAAACAATATCATATTCCGGCTGATAGGTCAGATGGTTTACGCCCATAACGAATGTAGGCATAATATCGTCTTTAGATGGCGCAGTCAGGATGACTTTTTTAGCGCCTCCAATTTTATGTAAAGCCGCTTTTTCCATTGTGTTAAATGCGCCCGTAGATTCAATGATATATTCTGCGCCGCATTCAGACCATTTAATCTGGGAAGCATCGCTTTCGCTGAAAACATGAATCTTCTTGCCATTCACAATCAGACAGTTTTCACCGATTTCAATATCGCCTTCAAAACGACCGAAAATACTGTCGTATCTCAGTTGGTACGCCATATAATCCAATTCTGCGTTTCTGAGGTTAATGCCGCAAAGTTCGAACTGCTCCTGACGCTGCATCAGTACTCTGAAAACAACTCTGCCGATACGGCCAAACCCATTGATACCAACTTTAATCATAACTATTATCCCCTCTCAAAAACTTGTTGGACGTTTACTGTCCTACCTATTGTAGCATATTATTTCTTAAAAAAAAGTAAAAAACTGCAAATATTTTTTTTTCAGAAGTCTTGACAGCATATCCTGATATTTCGGGGATAAATTTATTCAAAGTGATACAAATGCGGGACGTTTATAGTCCCTCTTTCAAAATCTTTTCCTGTTTTCTTTCTGTTTCTTTCCGGTAATATTCTGCTGCTTCTTCTGGCAGAACCATATTGATATAGCAGTTTGTTGCATATTCAAAGCCGGCAAAACCGCCGATTCGAGGCAGAATTTCCATATACCAGTGGAATGGTTTGCCTTTCGGCGCATTATAGATACAAATGTTATATCCGATGTCCTTCCGCAGTAAAATGACCTTATGCAGCAGTTCCAACAGGAGTACGGAAAGGTTATCCCTTTCCTGTGCGGTCAACTCGGCGATGCTGCTCTGATGCTTTTTCGGTGCAATCCAGAGTTCATAAGGGAAACGCGCCGCATATGGCACAAAGGCAATGAAATCTTTGTTTTCCTGCACGACGCGGCTTCCAGTTTCTGTTTCATGCCGCAGTATTTTGCAGAAAAGGCAGTCCCTTTCCTGCATTTTTTCCGACATAGCTTGTATTCTCTGTGGAATCAGCGGCATCCCAATCAGCTGGGAATGGGAATGGCGAATACTCATACCCGCTGCAGAACCACAGTTTTTGAAAATCTGAACATAAGTTGTCATTTTTTCCGAAAGTATGCTTTCATATCTTTCCTGAAGAACTGCCAGAACCTTGGAAAGATGCCCCTTTGAAAATCTGTCGATTGTCATTCCATGCTCACGGGTATCCACCAAAACCTCATGCCGCCCAATACCTGCCCGCCGTTCATAAAACGTTTCCTGCGGCAGTTCCTCAGCATTTTGGGATACAGCGGGAAACATATTCGGAAAAACCCGAATCTGCCATACATCATCGGCCGCATCCTGATAAACGGGAGTCGTTGTCTGTCCCTCGTTCCCGCCACAGAACGGGCAGTTTTTCCCGCTTTCTGCCGTTGTCCGCGTTGTATGCCGGAACTCATAGGGCCTGTTCCAGCGATTTTCCGCGTAAAGCGTCCAATCTCCTGTAAATGGGTTTTTTCTGAATTCAGACATTCTATTCCCCCGCTTTCCGCTGATACGTCCATTGCTCGATATTTCGGAACACATTGAATGAAGTCGGAGAAATCTCCCCGCCTACATATTTAGAGGTGAAAACAGCATCTTCCCGAAAAGCGATGCTGATATACGGCAGTTCTTCCGCCAGCTTTTTTTGCAGACTGCTGTATGCCAGGAGTGTCATGCCCTCTCCCACAGCCGTCCGCGCCGTTTCCAGAAGGCGGTCCATCTCTTCATTGGAATATCCGATGTAATTATAGCTGCCTCCCGTTGCAAAAAACGGTGTCAAATCTACCACATCAGAAAACTGCCAGCCGCCGACTACCATGTCAAAACTACCCGATGTCAGCTTTTCCTGATACTGCTCATAAGGCTGTGCGTCCAGCGTGCAGACAAAGCCAATTGTCTGGAGTTCTTCCTTCAGCTTGGAGGCAATCTGCTTCCGCACGCTGTTCTCCTCATTCACAAGGATAGAAGCCTGAAGCGTTATAGTTCCTGCGGCAGTGGGCTTTTCAAGTATTCCGTCCCCGTTTTCATCACTCCAGCCATTGTTTTTCAGCACAGTAGCCGCCATTGTCGGGTCATAATTATACGGAACGACATTTTCCTCATACAGCCAGGATTTCGGGCTGACCGGCGTATTAGCAAGTTCGCCGTACTGCAAATAAGCACTGTTCAGCAGGCTTTCTTTCGGGAAAGCATATGCCACAGCCTGCCTGACTGCTTTTTCCTGAAACAGGCTCCGATTAAAGTTAAAGCCGATAAAATCATATTTTGTGGAGGGGAATGTGTGGATTCCAGATGCGCCTTCTTCCGCATAGCGTCCCGTTTCCATCGCATCCGCAATCAACACATCGGTAATTCCCTGCTGGAAAGCGTTGACATCTGTCTGCGCCCCTTCCGTAATTATGACACTGATTATGGGGATTTGCGGTACGGTGCCATAATAGCTGTCGCTTACATTCAGCAAAAGCTCCGATGCTCGCCGATAGCTCAGCATTTCATAGGGGCCATTCCCCATAGGCGTCATATTGATTCCGTTTTGCGGGTCTGTCTGCCCTTGATAATATCCAGCGGAAATGACCGGAAACCGCAGCGCACTGATATTTCCGCTGAATGGCTCGTAAAATGAGATTTCAACTGTATTTTCCGAGATATTTTGCCAGCCGCTGACGTATTGCAGCACCCTTTTATAAACTGCGTCCTCTGGTGCGCTGCGCAACGTATTCAGGGAAAAAACTACATCCTCCGCTGTCAGTTTTGTTCCGTTCTGCCAGAAAATATTACTGTTGATTTGCAGCGTCAGCATACGCCCATCTTCTGAAAGCGTCCAGCTTTCTGCCACAGCTGGAACTGCTATGCCCCGCTCGTCAAAATCCAGAAGCGGGAGATAAATCAACTTCAAAATACGGTCAACCGTTTCTTCCCGATTCAACAAAGGGTTCAGCGTTTCCGGAACGCGCATGGAAAGCCTTAACCGCGATTCTACAGAGCCATCCAGATTGGGCCCGCCTGACGCTGTAAAAAAGTTCCCCTGTTCTTCTCCCCCTTCTTTGCCGCAGCCACAAAGCCCTATGCATAAGGCAAGCAGCAACGCCAAATTCTTTTTTTTCATAGGCTCCTCCTCAAAAGCGGTATGCGATACGGTAGAGTTTTTCCGCAAGCTGTACTCGTTTCACATAGCTTTTTGTTTCTCCAAATGGTATTTCATCCAGTTTCATGCCGTCCCTACTTTTTTCCTCATCTGCCAGCCATTTTGCTACGTTGCCATGCCCTGCATTATAAGCGGCAAGCCCTGTTTCCTGTACGCCGCTGAATTTTTCATCCAGCCATTTCAAATACCAGCAGCCAAGGCGGATATTTGTTTCAGGGTCTTTCAGATTCAGCGTTTCCTGCTCCAGCCCAACCTGTCCGGCAGCCCAAAGCCCTGTTTCTTCCGTCACCTGCATCAGCCCTATTGCGCCAGCAGGGGAAACTGCATCCTTGTCAAAATGGCTTTCACAAAAAATAACTGCGTAAACGAGAGATTCCTCAAGCTGATATTCCGCGGCATATTTTTCCACATATTCCGCATAGTCCCGCGGCAATACCCGCGGCAGAAGCACTAAATATGCAAAGGCAGCCAGAAAACATATGACCAGCAGCCTGTATAATAGTTTTTTGAACCATCGAATCATAGTTTATTCCGCATCCTGTTTTATATTTTTGACCAGCTGGCTGATTTGTTCCTCCACAAAAGCAATATCCCTGCTGTTGTCGATAATTTTGTCAGCGGCTTCCTGGTATTCCTCCCAGCTTTTCTGACTGGCAATACGCGCCTGTGCTGTTTCCGCACTTACGCCGTCCCGTTCTATAATACGGTTCATACGTGTTTCGCTGTCAGCAAAAACGACCCAAACTTCATCACAGATAGAATCCAGGCCTGCTTCCAGCAAAAGCGGCGCATCCAGTACAGCGGCTTTTGCTTTCCCGCTTTCCTGTATGTTTTCTATCTGCCGCTTCATTTCTGCAATGATATATTTATGGGTACATTGATTGAGAAATGCAAGTTTTTCCGCATCCCGAAATACAATTTCTCCCAGCTGCCGCCGGACAATATCCCCATTTTCATCTAAAATACCGCTGCCAAAATAGCCGAGGATTTCCCGATAAGCAGGTTTTCCCTGTTCTATGATTTCATGGCTGATGCGGTCTGCGTCAATAATCACAAGCCCCTCCGCCGCAAGACGGCGGCTGACAACGCTTTTCCCGCTGCCTGTTCCTCCTGTCAATCCAATCACTTTCATAAGACACTCCTGTTATTTTGCTTCAAACCACGAATTTCCTTCATGTACGTCCACCAGCAGCGGCGCAAGAAGGTCTGCCGCCTGCTCCATATTTTCTTTCAGAATGGCCGCGACAGCCTCTTTTTCCTCTCTGTGCGTTTCAATCAGCAGTTCATCGTGTACCTGTAAAATCAAACGAGAACGGTAACCGCCTTCCTGTAAAGCATGGTGTACTTTTATCATCGCAATTTTAATAATATCCGCCGCACTGCCCTGTATCGGCATATTCATTGCTACACGTTCCCCAAACGAACGCTGGACAAAATTAGCGCTCTGTAATTCCGGCATTGGACGCCGTCTGTGCCAAAGTGTAGACACATAGCCGCTTTCTGCCGCATCTGCAATGGTTTTGTCCATATAGGTCTTGATTTTCGGATATTTTGCGAAATATGCGGAAATATACTGCTCCGCTTCTTTTCGGGTAATCCCCAAATCCTGGCTCAGGCTGAACGAACCAATACCATAAACAATGCCGAAATTCACCGCCTTGGCATTACTTCTTTGCAGGGGTGTAACCTCGTCAAACGGCACATGGAACACCTGCGAAGCTGTCAGCCTGTGAATATCCTGATTCTGCCGGAACGCGTTGATTAGCGTTTCATCGCCGGAAATATGAGCCAGCACCCGCAGTTCAATCTGCGAATAGTCCGCGTCCAGAAAGCAATATTCCTCGCTTTCGGGAATAAAGACTTTCCGAAGCTCCCGCCCCAGTTCCAGCCGGACAGGAATATTCTGTAAATTTGGTTCTGTGGAACTGATACGCCCTGTTGCGGTGATGGTCTGGTTGAAAGTCGAATAAATCTTATGGGTGTCAGTATCCATCACAGCCAGAAGTCCATCGGCATAGGTGCTTTTCAGCTTCGCAAGCTGCCTGTAATAAAGTATTTTTTCCACAATAGGATGGTCGTGTCGGATTTTTTCCAGTACGTCAGCCGCTGTAGAATAGCCTGTTTTTGTTTTTTTGCCGCCCCGCAGACCCAGCTTTTCGAAAAGGATAACACCCAATTGCTTCGGGGAATTGAGGTTAAACGGTTCCTCAGAAAGCGCATAAATTTCTTTCGTAATGCTTTCAATGCTTTCGTCCAGGCGGCTCTGGTATACCCGCAAAGCCTGCTCATCCACCTTAATGCCGACCTGCTCCATATCTGCCAGAACAAAAAGCAGAGGCATTTCCATGTCGTAAAAAAGGCTGTCCTGCCCGTTTTGTTTCAGCTGTTCTTCCATGACACTTTTCGCGCGGAATGCAACTTCTGCCTGTTTTGCGGCAAAATCTGCCCGCAGTTGAAGTTCCAGAGTTTTGAAGGCACGTTTTTTTCTGCCTTTTCCCATAACTTCCTCGGCGGAAGGATTGCTTTCATTCAGAAAAGCCCGGGAAATGTCATCATATTCGTAGGAATTTCCTGTTGCATTCAAAAGATATGCAGCAATTGCCGTATCAAAAACCAATCCCTGCGGCTCACATCCGATAGAACGCAAAGGCTTCATATCTCGTTTCATATCATGGCCAATTTTCTGAAATGAGCTGTCCGCAAAAAATGTGCGTGCCGTTTCCAGGAGTTCAGCCAACGGAAACATATCGCTGGTTTCCAGCCAAATGCTGCCAATCTGCGGTTGATATATCGCCAGCCCCTGGCATTCCTGTTCATCATATAGCAGGACATATCCCGTTTCCATCCGTTCCAGTTGTGCAAAAAATGCTTCCGCTTCTGCTTTCTTCGAAATATAGCGGCAGGATGCACTTTCCTTCCGTATTTTCTTTGCTCGTTCAAAACGGCTGAACATGCTCCTGAATTCCAGCTGTTTTATCAGTTCGTAAGCGGCAGGGTTGAAAGTATCTTTTCGCTCCAGCTTTTCTCTGTCCCACTCCAGCGGCATATCACGGATAATAGTTGCAAGATATTTGCTGAGCCTTGCCTGCTCTTGATATTCCGTCAAATTTTCTGATGCTTTTTTTGGCTTAATCTCTGACGCATGTGCGATTGCCGTTTCCATGTCATGGTACTGCTGTATAATTTTTACAGCTGTTTTTTCGCCAATGCCGGGTACTCCTGGAATGTTGTCAGATGCATCACCCATTAATGCCTTTACGTCAATAAACTCCAATGGTGTGACACCATATTTTTCAACAACATCAGCGGCATAATAGTCCTCTGTTTCTGTCCGCCCACCCTTTGTTTTCGGTATGCGTACCTTTACTGTTTCGCTTGCAATCTGCAAAAGATCTCTGTCTCCGGATACAATGACAGGGCGAATCCCTTCCCGCTCTGCCATAGCGGAAAGTGTTCCCAGAATATCATCTGCTTCATAGCCCTCCTGCTCAAAAATCGGAATATTCATAATCCGAAGGACTTCCTTTAATAAGGGCATCTGCTCCCGCAGTTCCTCAGGCATTCCTTTGCGCGTCCCTTTGTATTCTGCATACGTCTTGTGGCGGAATGTGGGCGCATGCAGGTCAAATGCCACTGCCCAGTATTCCGGCTGCTCCTCATCTAAAAGCTTGAAAAGAATATTCAGAAAACCATAAACCCCGTTGGTGTAGCGTCCCTGTGTATCTGTCAGCAGGGGTACACCGTAAAATGCACGGTTTACGATACTGTTCCCATCAATTATCATTATTTTTTCAGCCATAAAAGACCTCCCAAATAGCTTGTATTGTTAAAATCAGGCAGCTATGAGCTGCCTTGTGTGTCAAATTTTCTCATGCAAACATGAAACGTTTTCCGTCTAATATTTCACTTCCGGCAATCATAAATAAGTCTTTCGCTTTCGCTTCACACAGCTTGCAGCAAAACGCCATACTCCCGCTGTGCAAATTCGTAAATTCTGCGAATTTACTCATTTGGGCTGTCGCCCTATGAAGCTGAAAACAAAAAAACTTTTTCTTATGCAAGCATAAAAAACTTTTTGTTTCCGCTTCACACAGCTTGTAGCTGTAAAACATTATACACCAAAAAGCAGAAAAAACATATCCTTCCTGCCAAAAAATTTCCAGACAACATACTTTTTAACGCCTCTCAGCATATAGTGAAAACATATCAGTTTCCTTGGGAGGTCAAACATGAAAAAAGTAATTTGTACCGCCACAGCGGGGATTCTTGCGCTTAGTCTGTGTGCAGGCTGTACAACAGATTCCGCAGAGGACGGGTTAACGCCTGTCCGTCTGAACGAAGTCGTACATTCTGTTTTTTACGCACCACAATATGTTGCGCTGGAGAAAGGCTTTTTTGCGGAAGAAGGTTTGGAGGTTTCGGTTGCTGTTGGCAACGGCGCGGATAAATCCATGACTGCCCTGCTCTCCAATGCGGCGGACGTTGCGCTGCTTGGAACAGAAGCGGGTCTTTACGTCTATAATGAAGGAAAAGAGGATTATCCGAAAGCATTTTTACAACTGACCCAACGGGCAGGAAATTTTCTTGTTTCGCGGGAAGATGAGCCAGATTTTGAATGGGAGGATTTGAAAGGAAAATCTGTAATCGGCGGCAGACTTGGTGGTATGCCGGAACTCGTTCTGGAATATGTGCTGAAGGAAAATGACTTAAAAATCGGAGAGGACGTAGAAATTATCAATAATATTGATTTTTCTTCAACAGCGGGGGCATTTACTGGTGATGTCGGAGATTATACCGTTGAATTTGAGCCGGTTGCCACAACGCTGGAACAAAGCGGCAGCGGCTATATCGTTGCGTCTTTAGGTCAAGCCAGCGGCTATGTTCCTTACACCGTTTACATGGCGCGTGACGATTTCATGCAAGAAAACCCTGATGTCATCGAAGCGTTTACGCGTGCCATTTACAAAGGGCAGCTTTGGGTAAAAGAGCATACCTCAGCAGAAATCGCCGAAGCCATCCTGCCGCAGTTCCCGGATTCCGACCTGGAAACACTGACGACCATTATTGAGCGTTACAAAGCGCAGGATACATGGAAGGAAGACCCTGTATTTTCAGAGGAAGGCTTTGAGCTGATTCAGGATATCATGCAGGCGGGCGGCGAACTGGATACCCGCGTACCATATGACGACCTGATTCGTACTGATTTTGCAGAAAAAGCCATGCAGTAATCCCTTTTGATGAAAGGCCCGATTCGCGGGAATCGGGCTTTTCATTTATGTTCTTTTTCTGCTGTCAGCACTGCCGACCATGAAGACATTTTCATGCCGTTCTGAAAAGAAATGCCAGCATTTTCATCTTGATATGTCCCTGCTGCATTCCATCTCAGGGAATCGAAAAAATATGTATGTTATAATATTCTCTCCTTATTCCGGCGCAGTTCCATCCTCCTGCACCCTTCTCTGTATCTCTCCAGCAAAATCCTCTGCCGCATATCCATCCGTGCAAAATGTGTCCATGTCAGTCAGCGCAGCTCCGGCGCGTGCCATATCTTCCATATTGACACGCTGAATTTCTTCTGTATTGGAAGAACAACAGTCTTCAATGACTACAATATTATAATCTAAAGAAAGTCCGTCATAGCAGGTCGTTCGGATACAATTCGGCGTTGTTGTCCCAATCAGGAAAACTGTTTTTACACCCAGGCGCCGCAGCACCAAATCCAATTCCGTCTGAAAAAAAGCTGAAAAACGAGGCTTTATGATTGTATAATCTTCCGGTGTCGGCAAAAATTCCTCCGGTACCTCAATGGAAAGCGGCCCTGTACTGCCAGGCGCAAGATATCTCCCGCCTTTTGCCCAGCTTTCATACCGCGTAAACTCTACATCGCTGCCATTTTTGCGATAAACACGGTTGACAAAAAACACAGGGATCTTCCGTTCCCTGGCCTTTCGGATTACCCTGCCGCATGCCGGCACAGTCGCTGCCGCCTGTTTGATGCACAGGGGAGAACGTTCGTCAATAAAAGCGTTTTCCATATCAATCACAACCAAAGCTGTTTTTTTCCAGTCCATTTCCATTCCCCTTCCGTTTCCATTTATAAAGTACAAAAATCATAACATAAATTCTTATTTTTGGCTACTGTTTCTTTGTGCCGGAAAAGCACCTTTTGTCCTTGCGGAAATATAATGAGAATATAAACCGTCAAGGAGGTCGTTCCCATGCGCCCTATCGTTTCATTAGATAATGTCAGCCTGCGTTATCACAGCGTCAGCGGCGAAACTCCTGCTGTTTCACATTTGAATCTTGAGGTACTTCCCGGCGAATTTATCTGCATCGTCGGTCCCAGCGGCTGTGGGAAATCTTCCATTCTTTCCATGCTGGCAGGGCTTCTCTCCCCCTCCGAAGGAAGTATCCGGATTGATGGCGAAATCGGCTACATGCTGCAAAAGGATTACCTGCTGGAATGGAGGAGCATCCGCAGCAACGCCCTTTTGGGATTGGAAATACAAAAAAAACTGACAAAAGAAAACATTGAATACGTTGATACCCTGCTGGAGCAGTACGGTTTAGGCGATTTCAAAGAGCATTACCCTTACCAGCTTTCCGGTGGCATGCGTCAGAGGGTCGCACTGATTCGTACGCTGGCTGTGCGTCCGGATATCCTTCTGCTGGATGAGCCGTTTTCCGCGCTGGATTATCAGACGCGCCTTTCCGTTTCCGATGAAATCGGCTCCATCATCCGAAAGGAAGGCAAGACTGCCATATTGGTCAGCCATGATATTTCGGAGGCAATCAGCCTTTCCGACAGGGTTGTTGTGCTTTCGGGCCGTCCGGCAAGGCTGAAAAAAATATACCCGATACAGCTTACCATTGAGGAATACAGCCCGATGAAAGCGCGGGAGGCTCCCGAATTTCGGGAATATTTCAATGCAATCTGGAAGGAGTTGGACGTCCATGTTTCGTAAAAAAACACAACAGGTTATTTCACGGGAGCAGGCGGCATTCCTTTCCCGTATACAAAGGCGGAAAGCACTCGTCCTGACGATTCAATGGACGCTTCTTTTTGCGTTTTTCCTTTTATGGGAAACAGCCGCGCGTTATGGCTGGATAGATCCTTTCATATTCAGCCAGCCCAGCCGCATGTTTGCCGCCGGTATCCAAATGGCACAGGACGGCTCGCTTTGGACACATATCGGCACAACGCTCTGGGAAACTGTCGCAGGCTTCGTGCTGGGGACAATTTTAGGCACATTGACCGCTGTACTTCTTTGGTGGAACCGTTTTGTTTCCGATGTAGCGGAGCCGTATCTGGTGGTGCTGAATTCCCTCCCTAAAACCGCGCTTGCCCCTATTATTATTGTCTGGATTGGCAATAACCAGACCTCCATTATCGTTGTTGCCCTGCTGACCTCCGTTGTTGTAACGATTATGTCTGTGCTGAATGGTTTTTTGCAGGTTGACCACGAAAAAATAAAGCTGATACAGATTTTCGGCGGCACAAAACTGCAGGTACTGGCAAAAGTGGTTTTTCCGGCAAATATCCCCTGTATTTTGAACGCACTGAAAATCAATGTCGGGCTTTCCTTCGTTGGCGTTATCGTCGGGGAGTTCCTTGTCGCACAGTCAGGTCTGGGTTTCCTGATTGTTTACGGCGGGCAAATTTTCAAGCTGGACTGGGTTATGCTCAGTGTGATTGTTCTGGCTGTGCTTGCGGCAGCAATGTATGAGGGTATTTCCCTTTTGGAAAAAAAGTTCATGAAATGGCAGGAATGATATGGTAAAAGGCAAGACAGACCATTTCGGTTTGCCTTGCCTTTTTACGGTTGATGCTTGCGGAAAACAAAGTCAAAATGCAATATCCTTATAGCCGATTTCCGTAATTTTCTCATCTATGCCGCAAACACCAATTCCGTTATCATCAAGGTCTATGCCGCCCCACCCCTTTGAAAAGAGTAAATATATACGTCTGCCTTCGTCCATCAGGAAATCCTCCGCAACAACGATTGTTTCCAAAGCAACTGTCTTCAGGAGTGATTCTTCCGTTTCAATCTCCGGCCAGAATTCTTCTTTTACCTTTTCATTATCCGGACCATGGGAAAAACGTTCTTTTTCATTATAGTATCTGATTAGTGCTTCGATTAGCTCCGTCTGGAACAGTGTCCATTTTTCCATAAAACACGAAAATGCCTCGTTCTGCTTTTCGGTAATTTCTTCACCCTGCACAAATACATCAACTGCAATTGCTTTTCCTCCAAAGTCAAACGTCTGTTTTCCCCGCCAGATGCAGTCATCTTCTGCCAGCCAATCGCGCAATGCCCAATCCGCCATAAAAGGAACCTCCTGAAATTTTCTGTTTGTTCATAATACTGTGATACCCGCCGAAAAGCAATTCTTCCTTCCAGCAGGTATCTGTTTTTATAAAAATTCCCCTTTTTACGCCATCTCCTGAAGCACCCAAAGCGCGTAATCCACATATGTGTTGCAGGAAAGCAGCATTGCCTCCTCGTCAATATCAAACAGCCCATGGTGGTGCGCCACCATAGTATTGGGATTTTCCGGATTCCCCGTCCCCACAAAGGCATACATCCCTTTCGTTACCGCCAGAAAATCCGCGAAATCATCCGCACCCAGTGCCTTTTCAAAATCCGGCACAATCTTCTCCTTTGGCCAGAAACGTTCCACGACCTGCGTTACTTCCTCCACAGCTTGCCCATCATTGATAAGCGGGGCTGCATAATCCCGAAATTCCACCTCGGCTGTGCCGCCGTACATCTCCGCTGTATGCTCCGCAATCTGCCGTATGCGTTCATTTGTAAAATTGCGCACCTCCGGCAGGAAACAGCGCGTTGTCCCTTCCAGTTCGGCATCTTCCGCGATAATGTTGTACTGCGTTCCCGCCCGTAGCACCCCAACGCCAACAACGACCGTTTCCAGCGGGTTGGTATTCCTTGCGACAATGGACTGCAATGCAACAAGAACCTGTGCGGCGATATAAGCCGCATCAACGCCCAGATGCGGCATCGATACATGCGCGCCCCTGCCCTTTATTTTGATTTTGAAATAATCGCAGCTTGCGTTTTGCGGGCCTTTTGTCAAGGCAATTTTCCCGCTGGCCAATCCACTGGCAACATGCGCGCCGAACACACGTGCCGCTCCGTCCAGCAGGTTTTCCTGTACAAACAATCGTCCGCCCTGACCGATTTCTTCCGCCTGCTGGAAAAACAGCCGAACCTGACCGGAAAATTCATTTTCCTTCTGTTTCAATACTTTTGCCGCACCAAGCAGCGTAGCCGTATGTGCGTCATGCCCGCAGGCATGGCATACGCCGCTGTTCTGCGAACAATACGGCACGTCCTTCAAATCGTCCATTGCCAGCGCGTCAATATCCGCCCGCAGTACGATAATTTTTCCATCGCCCGCTTTTTTGCCATCTATCCAGCCGTAAACGCCTGTTTCTCCTACGCGCCTGTGCGGAATGCCCATGCTGTCCAATTCCCGTTCAATTGTTTTGCAAGTTTCAAATTCTTTCAGGCTGACCTCAGGGTGCGCATGAAACTGCCGCCGCATATTCACCAAATACTCTTTTTCTGCCAGAATATATTCTTTGATTGCCATAGCCCACCATCCTTTTCAGAAAAGGCTGCGCCCATCAGCACAGCCCACTCCGTTTTTCTTTGTATTATTCTGCGCTTTCAAGGGCTTCCTCCCATGCGCACAGGAACGCACCCTGATAAGTATCCTCGATTGTTTTCTGTACTTCCGCAGTGTGATAAGTATCTACGATTTTCTTGTAAACCTCATTGTCCTTGGCTGCTGTCCGCGCCGCAATAACGTTAATCAGCTGGGGAACTGCTTCATTTGTTTCGGGGTTTACGTCCTCTGTGAAAATGGTGTCCTCTGCTGCGCTCAGCCCTGCCGTATATGCGTTGCCGCCGTTGATAATTGCCGCTGTGCAGTCGGGCAGGAGGTTTGCCAGTGTAGCGGATTCTGCTTCCATGATTTCAATGTTTACATTATATTTTGTAATATCCGCCTTTGTGGGTACATAGCCTTTTGCGGGGTCGCACTCCAAAATCCCCGCCTTTTCCAGAAGCTTCAGCGCGCGTCCGCCGTTTGTCAGATCGCTGGGAATCGCGATAATATCGCCGTCCTTGATTTCTTCAATGGAGGAAATCTTATCCTTGTTGTTGTAAATTGAAAGCGGTGCAATGATGGTATCACCGATGTCTACAATTTCATACCCTTTCTGGCTGATGTCGTTTGCCAAAAACGCTTTATGCTGGAACGCGTTCAGGTCGATTTCGCCATCGTTCAGAGCTCTGTTCGGAGCGGCATAATCCGTAAATTTCACCAGCTCCACCTGATAATTGCTGTCTTTAGCCAGCAGTTCGTTTACTGTATCCCACTGCGCATTGTATTCCCCGACAACGCCAACCTTTACGATAACGGTTTCCGCAGAATCCCCGCCTTCATTCGTATCTGCCGCGCCGCCGCATGCTGCCAGAGAACCTGCCGCAATCGCCGCAATCACTGCTGTTGTCCATCTTTTCCAATTTTTCATGATACATTCTTCCTTTCTTTTCAAACGCTCTGTTTTATTTTCCCTATATTTCAAACGGTGTCCCGCTTAAAATCAATTGTACACGAACTGCCGTCAATGTGTCGTCCGTTTGATAATCACGTTTCCGATAAACTGTATTACACTGATAATAGCCAGTATGATAATGACCGTTACCCAAATCATATCGCGGTAGCCCATCTGGTAGCCGTATCGGATAGCAAAATCCCCAAGGCCGCCCGCGCCGATTGCGCCCGCCATTGCCGTTATACCTATCAGGCTGACAAATGTAATCATGGTTACGCGCGTAATGCCGGGAATGCTTTCTTTCAGATAAACGCTGAATATAATCTCAGTTGGGGAAAAGCCCATTGCCTCGCTTGCTTCCACAAGCCCGTAATCCACATCTGCCAATACCGATTCAATCTGTCTTGCAAAAAACGGTACAGTCCCTGCAATCAGCGCGACATAGGAACCCGTTACACCGGAACCCGTTCCCACCAGCGCGCGGCTCAATGGAATCAGTAATACCATCAGTATGATAAACGGTATGGAGCGGATAACATCAATTATCTTATCCAAAAACTTATACAGGATGGGATTGCGCATGATGCCGTCACTTTTCGTCACTGTCAGCAGCACCCCGAGCAGTACACCCAGAAAAAACGCAATCAATCCGGAAACCATCAGCATTTGAAATGTCTGCCGAATACACTTCAGTAATTCACCGCCCAACGGCTCCAAATTTGGTGCGATTTGATATAAGAAATTCATTCCTTCACCACCTCAACTTCTACTTTCTGCTCTTTGATGTAAGCAAGCGCTTTTTCCATCTGCTCTGGCTCACCACTCAGGGCAACGCCCAGCTTGCCGATGGTCTTGCCTTTCAGTATGTCGATATTCCCATAAATGATATTTGCCTTTACGCTGAACGCCTCCGCCAGATAGGAAATAACCGGTTCACCGGCGTTGTTTGCCGAATAGGTCAGCAGTACCAGCTTATCCCCCGTACCAAGGCGGGTCAGCTCGTTGTTCTGCTCCACCAGCTCCAGGAATTTATCCATATTGCTTGCTGTACTGATGAAATCCCTTGTCAGATGCTCTTTGGGATGGACGAATATTTCTTCCGCCGTCCCCTGCTCTACAACGCGCCCCAGTTCCATAATCGCTACTCTGTCACAGATATCCTTTACAACTGCCATTTCGTGCGTAATCAGCACGATGGTAATGGAAAGTTCTTCGTTTACCTTTTTCAGCAGGCCGAGAATGGATTTCGTTGTCTGCGGGTCCAGTGCGCTTGTTGCTTCATCGCAAAGCAGAACCTTCGGGTCATTTGCCAAAGCCCTTGCGATGGCAACCCTCTGCTTCTGCCCGCCGGAAAGCTGAGAAGGATATGCGTCCTTTTTATCCGCCAGCCCGACCAACTCCAGCAGGGAATTGATTTTTTCATCTTTTTCTGCTTTGGAAAGGCTGCTTTTACGCAAAGGGAACGCAATATTCTGGTAAACTGTACGGGAGCGCAGCAGATTGAAATGCTGAAATATCATGCCGATTTTCCGGCGAACCTCCCGCAGCTTTTTTTCATCCAGCCCAGTCAGTTCCACGCCGTCTATGGTAACCCGCCCTGCCGTAGGCTTTTCCAGCAGATTGATACAGCGGACCAGCGTAGATTTCCCTGCGCCCGAAAACCCGATGATACCGAAAATCTCCCCTTCCTGAATATCCAGCGTCACATCCTGTACGGCAGGAATTTCCTTCCCTCCGCTGTGGAAGATTTTACTCACCTTCTCTAATTTTATCATTGCAGTTTCTCCTTTCGGCATAAAAAAAGCTCCCGTCCTAAATATGATTAGGACAAAAGCGTAGCTTCGTGGTACCACCTAACTTTATCCGTCCCTCGCGGAACAGACCTCTGAAAGTACGCCCATACGGGTTATACTCCGACGCTGTAACGGGCGTTCCCGTTATGACCTAACCGTAGCGGCTCAGCCATACAACTCCGGGGCCATCTTCTCAAGCGTATCCCTGTTTCCTTCCCACCAGCCGGAAACTCTCTGTGAGGGCATTCGCATGTTACTCTCCCCATCTGTGTCTTTTTCTTTTGGAAATTGAGTTTATTTTAATGCCCTTTCACATTTTTGTCAATCCCTATTTTTATTTTTTCTAAATTTTTCTTATTTACGTTCCATAATCCGGAATGTAAAATCATTGTTCCGCCCTTCAAAAGTAAAGCTGTCCCGCAGTCCTTCCGTAGCAATTACTTCGTCATTCGTAATAAAAATGACTTCAAAATCATTATGTTTCTGCCAGAAAGCAGCCGCATCGTCCAGCCCCATCACAAACAAAGCCGTAGAAAGCGCGTCTGCCCGTGTAGCGTTTTCACAGACAACAGCAACCGCAAGCAGTTCATTTTCCGCGGGATAGCCTGTTGCCGGGTCAATGATGTGATGGTAGCGTTTCCCATCCTCCTCAAAATACCGCTGATAGCCGCCGGAGGTCACGACCGCACAGTCACTGAATTCCAACATACCTACGTAGTCCTTGGCGTCCAAAGGGTTGCCGACTGCCGCTTTCCATGCTGAACCATCAGGTTTCTGTCCAATACCCATAAGATTCCCGCCCAGTGAAAAATATCCGGAGGTGATGCCTTCGGCACGCAGCAGTTCCGCCACTTTATCCGCTGTGTAGCCCTTTGCAATGCCGCCTAAATCAATTGCCATGCCCTCCTTTTGCAGGAATGCCGTTCCATTTTCCTTGTCCAGCAGGATGTCGTCTGTATCCGCCAGCGGCAGAAGCCTGTCAATTTCCTCCTGCTCCGGCACATGTTTCTCTTCTTCTGTAAAGCCCCATGCCTTCACAACAGGTGAAATCGCAATATTAAAACAGCCGTTTGTTTCTTTCCCGATGCTTTTTCCCAGCGAAAGCAGTTCCATTGTTTCCTCTGAAATATGTACCTCTTTTTCTCCCGCTTTGTGATTCAGCTCATGAATTTCGCTGTCCTCCATCGTTACGGAAAGCAAATGCTCCAGCCTGCGGATTTCCTGTTCTGCATCAATCAATATTTCTTCGCCGTCCTTGCTGTACACCGTAAACATCATAATGGTGTCCATTGCGAAGGTCGTCGCTTCGTGCTTTTCTTCCTCTCCGCCTTGCGGATGCTCCTGTACCTGCTCCGGCGTCCCTGAGCATCCGGCACAGAGAAATGCCGCCATTGCCGCAGCCGCCAATTTCTTCCAGTTCATGTGCTCCTCCCCTTTGCCGTTGTGTTGTCCTGTTCTATTGTAGCGTGCCGCCCGCGTCCTGTCAAACCCGTAACGCAAAAATCCCCATGAAGATATTTTCACAGGGATTTTGCATGCATCAATTCAAAATATAAACCATAGCAATCGCCAGACCGATGCCAATCATCAGCAGGCTTCGCGCAAAGCCTTCGCGGTAAACCGTCTTGTCGGTTTCCCCATCGGTATAAGCGGAAAAGTATTTATCTTCCGGCGGTACAACTCTGCCGTTGTCATCATTGAAAATCACCATACGCAGTATCGCGATAAAGCCATCTGTCAAAGAACCCGCCAGCCTTGCGGCAAATCCACCGATATACGGCAGGCAGACCAGCAGTATCGGGCGGTAGATTTTATCCTCAATATTGAACCATTCCGGCCAGCGGTCTACATAAATCATATTTCCATTCGTGTCCTTTGCCATCAGTGCTTTGCGAATAAACAAGAAATATACCACCATGCCAACAACAATGGAAATCACCGCGCCTTTGAGGTTGACCCATGCAAAGTAATGCACCGCATGCTCCGGCGCATGAGCATTCATAAAGCCGCGCCCCATTTCCGCCAGAACGTCCTGCGTTGCATGCGGCAAAAGCCCCAGCACAGGAAGCACGACCGCGCCAATCACAAGTACAGCCGCCGTCAGTTTGCTCATATAAGGCCCTGTTTTCCTCCTTGTCACAGGATTTGGATTTTCCTCCAAAAATACCGCAACAAAGAGCTTTGTCATGTATGCCAGCGTCAACCCGCCGGAGAACAGAAACAAGCCTTCCGCAAACCGCATAAACGCAGTAGGCTGTCCTGCCGCCGCAAGTACGGCAATGTATTCCACAATACTTTCGTGTATCAGGGTTTTGCTGATATAGCCGTTAAATAGCGGTACACCGGCAATTCCCAGCAGTCCTGTCAGGAAAATAATTTTCAGCAAAGGCTTATCCTTACCGAACCCGCGCACCTTGTTCAGATCCAGCTCCCGCAGATTCATAAATACAACGCCAGCGCAGAGGAACAGCACCAGCTTCAGCAGAGAGTGGTTGATGAAATGCAGGAACGTACCTGCCGCTGCCAGAGCGTTATGCTCGCCCAGAAGCCCCTGCATACCGATTGCAATAATCATAAAGCCAATCTGTGACATCGAGGAGCACGCCAGCGTCCGTTTCAAGTTGACGGAGAATACCGCCAGAACCGCGCCCATTACCATTGTAATCAGGCCCAGCATCAGTATCATGCTGCCCCATGCCGCATCGTGCAGGAACAGCTTACAGCTTACCACAATCACACCGAATACGCCCGTTTTCGTCAGCAGACAGGAAAGCAGCGCGCTGGACGGCGCAGGCGCAACTGTATATGCCCCCGGCAGCCAGATATGGAGCGGGAACAATCCGGCTTTCGCTCCAAAGCCAAACAATATCAAAACGCCAACAATATACAACGGCTTCCTGTCCGGCTGTGCCTGTATGAACACAGAAAGTTCGTTCATATCCAGCGTACCCGCCATATGGTACATCATGAACAGCCCCATTAACGTCACCAAGCCGCCAATAACCGCCACGGCAAGATATGTTTGTGCGGAGCGGATGGAAATTTCACTTTCCTCATGGATAACCAGCACAAAAGATGTGAAGGACATGATTTCAAAGAAAATCAGTGTTGTAAACAAATCGGCAGAAAGGAAAATCCCCATCGTCGCGCCAAGTGTCAGAAACACAAAGAAATAATAACGGTTCCTGTTCCGCTCATCTGCCATATATTCTTTGGAAAACAGTGTTGTCAAAAGCCAGATTGCACCTGTCAGCACAGCCAGTACAACGCCGAATCCATCAGCCGCAAAGCTGATGCCCAGTCCGCAGAAACCCGGCAGGGAATAAACGGATTCCTTGCCAATCAATGTCAAACTTCCCGCAAAGGTCAGCGCGGCAAGTATCCACGCCCATATATCCCTTGCTTTTTTATTGCTGCGGCCAATGCCGTAGCCAACCACCGCGCCGAGCATCGGGAAGAAAGCTAAAATCGGCAGCATACTGTTTTGAAATACTTCCATTTTTCTCTCCTCCTTTTACAAAATCCCAAGCACAGCGTTCTGCATGATATGCAGCAGCGTATCCGGAAACAGTGCAATCACAACGGATACAACCGCCAAAAGCACGAGCGGAATCGTCATATAGCCGTTCGGGTCGGATACATGGTCATAATACCCTGCAGGATATTCCCGTTTTCTGGGGAAATATGCCCGCACAATAATATAGAAAATATAAAGCGCAGTCAGCAGTGCGGAAATAATCAATGCTGCAATGCCGAAATACGCCATTGCGTTCCCGCTTTCCACTGCTGCCGTTGCCAATGCCCATTTGCTGTTAAAGCCCGCAAACGGCGGGATACCAACCAGCCCAACACCCGTAATTGCCATTGTCGCAAACGTAATGGGCATATATTTCGCAAACCCTTCCACCTCATACAGATATTCTCTGTGTGTCTTATACAGTATCGCACCTGCCGTAAAGAACAGCGTAATTTTGATTACCGCATGGCAGACCATATGCAGAAGCCCTGCCGCCAGCCCAGCGGGCGTCATGATTGCCACGCCGAAAATGATATAAGACAGATTGGAAACCGTTGAATATGCAAACCGACGCTTGATATGGGGCGTGCGGAGCGCAACTGTTGAACCAAATACAATCGTAATCGCCGCAATAATCAGCATGACATTCTGTGCCCATGTTCCAATCAGGAAGGACGTGCCGAAGCTGTAATATGTCAGGCGGATGATTGCAAAAATACCGGATTTCACGACTGCAACCGCATGCAGCAAAGCTGTAACAGGCGTAGGCGCAACAGACGCTTTCGGCAGCCATCTGTAAAACGGGAATACCGCTGCTTTTACGCCAAAGCCGAAGAAAGCCATAACAAATACCATGCGCAGCAATTCCTCATGCCCTGCCACCAAGGCCGGATTCAATACGCCGCCTGTCACAAAATCCGTCGTATTGCCGTAGCAGTAGATAAAAACAAATCCAATAAATGCCAGGGACGCGCCAAACATCATATATAAAATATATGTTTTTCCGGCATGGCGCGCTTTGTTGTCCATCGCATGCATAACGAGCGGCAGCGTTGCCAACGTCAGAAATTCGTAAAACAGATACATCGTCAGGAAGTTCCCTGAAAACGCTATCCCCAGCACAACGCCGAATGTCATAATGAAGAACGCAAAGAATTTATCCTCCTTGCCCTCATGTGTCATATATTCAAAGGCGTATACTGTTGTAATAATCCAAAGCAGGGAAACCATCGTCCCGAATACTTTGGAAAGCCCATCGATGTGGAAGCCCAGAGAGAGCTTTTCGCTGAAGCGGAACAGTGTAACATATGCCCCACCGACTCCCCAAATGGCATAAAGTGCAAACAGCGCGTTCAGCACTACAATAGAAAGCACCCATTTCTCGCGGTCCTTCCTGTCCTTAAATTTTACCGGCAGCAGTCCGATTCCCGCAATAATCGGAAAGATCACCGGCAACAATGTCGCAAATGCGTTCATATCGTTCCTCCCTCTCCCTTAGAAAATCATTCCGCTGATATTGGCAATGATATCCATCAGCCTGCCGGGCATTATGCCGAGCACCACAGCCGCAATGGAAAACAGCACCAACGGCACAGTCATCAGGAAATTGGGCTCCTTTTTTCGCAGGGACGCATAATCAAAATCCCTGCCCGGGAAAAATGCGTCTACCACGATTGGCAAAAGATATCCTGCTGTCAAAAGCGCGCTGACCATCAGCACAGCTACGCCAACAATTCCAAGCGTACCAAACACAGAAGAAAGGCCGCCCTGCGCAAGATACCATTTGCTGACAAACCCGCTGACAGGCGGAATGCCAATCAGGGAAAGCGACGCAATGGCAAAGCACCACATCACAACGGGCATTTCCTTGCCCAGCCCTTTATACTGATAAACATACGTTTTTTCTGTCTTGTAAATGATTGCGCCCGCAGAAAGGAACAGGATGTTCTTTGCCGTTGCATGGAACAGAACCTGAAGCAGCGCCCCCATAAAGCCCACAGGCGAAAGCAGCATCAGCCCGAACAGGACATAGGAAACCTGGCTGACCGTAGAATATGCCAGCCGTTTTTTCAGCAGCTTTTCCTTGTATGCCAGCATGGAACCCATAAATACCGTAATAATCGCAAGCGTCAGCAGTGCCGCCTGTGCCCATGTTCCCCGCAGGAAATCCGCGCCAAACAGATAGAACGTCACGCGGATAACAGCGATTATGCCCGCTTTCGTAATAATACCGGAAAGCACAGCGGAAGCAGGGGAAGGCGCAACAGGGTGCGCTGTCGGCAGCCATGCGTGCAACGGGAACATGCCCGCTTTACAGCCGAAGCCTATAGACATCAGGAAGAATACTGCAAGCATCATATTCTCCCTGCCGTTGATAAACGACATATCCAGTGTTCCGCCCGGCATAAAGTCTGTTGTCACACAGTACGTATTCAGGAAGAAGAAGCCCATCAGGCCAAGCCCCGCGCCAAACATGGAATAGCCGAGATATTTCATACCCGCACGTACAGCCTCCGGCGTCCCCGTATGGATAACAAGCGGGAGCGTCAGGACTGTCATATATTCATAGGACAAATACATCGTCATCATATTTGCAGAGAAGCACAGACTCATCAGTGCCCCCAGCGAAAGTATGTAAAACATGAAAAACCTTGCCGGTTTATGCTCATGCTTCATGTATTCCATAGAGAATACCGCTGCCAGAAGCCAAACTGTACTAATCAGACAGGCAAAGAATTTCGCCAGCCCATCTGTATGGTATGCAATAACGAGCCGGTCCGTAAACCGCCATACCTCCAGCGTATAGTCCCCGAAAGCCAGCATCCAGACCAGCCCTGCTTCCACCGCCATTACAATAAATACCCAAAGGTTGCACTGCTTTTCCTCCTTCAAAAAGCCGGTAATCAGCCCGGCAATCAGAGGCAGTATCATAGGAAGCAGCAGAATCATATTTCCGTTCATTTTCCTCACCTCATCCTCTCATGGTTTCATCATTGCAGCAAGCTAATACCCATTTCAATGATATGAATGAACGGGCGGTACCAGATACCTAATGTAATATTGGCGACAATGAACAGTACAACCGCAATACCAAATGCAGGGGAAACGGAAATCGGGGCAGGCTTCTCCTGTACCTCCGTTTTTTTCGGCGTCCAGATTGCAATGGTAGAAGGCAGGAAATACAATGCGTTCAGTATCATACTGATTGCAAGCACAACCAGAACCGCCGCCATTTTCCCCGGCGCATAAACCGAAGCCGAGGCAAAATAGAGCTTTGAAATAAACCCTGCCGTCAAGGGAACGCCAACCATGGAAAGCGCACCGGCAGTAAAGCCAATTCCGGCAAGCGGATTGCGCAGCCCAGCTCCTTTCAGGTAGAAAATCTGCTCCTTATTTCCGGAATCCTCTACCATCTGACCACAGCAGACGAACAGCATCGTTTTCGTAATGGCATGTGCCAGAATATGGAAACATGCCGCTGTCATACCAATTCTTGTTCCAAGGCCGATACCCATGTAAATATATCCAATCTGTGCAACGGAAGAATATGCAAGCATACGCTTCATGCGCGTTTCCCGCATTGCATACAGCGAACCCATTACCATGCCAGCCAGACCAAAAACAAACAGCACGTCAACAATTTTCAGCTGATGCATTACATCGACAGAGAATACACCGTATACCAGCTTAATGCCCAGAATGATATAGCTTTTCAGTACAAGGCCGGAAAGGATTGCGCTGGAAGTCGGCACAGCCGCGCCATACGCGCCGGGCAGCATGGAATGGAACGGGAACAGCGCGCTTTTGATTGCAATACCGATAAACATAAAACCCGTCACAACAAGCAGCGGGAAATGGTAATCCCCTGTTGCCATCAGCTGCACGACCGCCTCTTTCATCTGCGGCATAAGCAGGTGCCCCGTAATGCTGTAAAGAATGCAGACCCCCAGCAGGAACAGGCCTGATCCCAGCAGGCTGATTACAAGGTAATGCGTTGTCCCAACCATCGCCTGTGCCGTGCCTTTTGCCATAATCAGCGCACAGGATGCAATAGTATTGATTTCTATAAATACATATGCCGTAAAAATATCATTTGTATATACCAGCGCGAGCATTGCCCCAAACAGAGCATTCAGCATAATAAAATACAAATTTTGTTTTTCCGGTACAACTTCCTTATAAATAAACTCACTGCCGCCCATTACCGTCAGGAACATTACCGCACTAAATGTCAGTGCCATCAAGGCCTCCAGTGGACCGGCGCGCAGTTCATTTCCCCATGGTGCGGGAAAATGTCCCATCATAAAAGTAAAGGTTTCTCGGTTTTCCGATACATTCAACAGCAGTATCGCCGAAAGTATCATTATAATAAATACCATCGTCCCATGAATTTTGCGGGCAGTCCGTCCGTTTTTCACAAGCGGCGTGATAATGCCGCAGAACATTGCCAGAAAGATACTGAAGAAAGGTATATTATGTACAAAGTTTACGTGCGCCATTATTCCCCTTCCTCCTCTCTGGAAAGCTTCATGATTTCATCCATGTTCAGCGTGCCGTAATGCTTATAAAGCCTCTGCACCAGAGCAAGGGAGAACGCCGTGACGCTGACAGAAACGACAATGCCCGTCAGCACAAGACCGGCAGGGACAGGGTTGATATAATAATCCGCGTCCACAACGCCATTTGTCAAAATCGGCGCAACTCTGCCAAAAATATAGCCTTTTGCCGCAAGGAAAAGATATACGGCAGTATCCATGATATTCAGGCCGATAAATTTCTTAATCAGGTTATTCTGCAAAAGCAGGTTCATAAATCCTATGCCAAACAGGATTACTGACGCTGCCTCATAAAAGTTTGTCGCAAGATGATTCATAATCAGATTTCTCCTTTGGTAAATAATGCATAGAATCCATACATTGTACATGCTACAATCAGCCCGACGCAGATATTCAGCGGCAGGATAAAACCGGAACTGAGTATTGCTCCCGGAACGCCCTTGGGAATCTCATAGCCCACGTGGTTTGCACCGGTAAAGAAGGAATAGCTTTTACAGCCGCAGTAGGTCAAAAGACAGGCTACACTAATCAGTGTAAACGTGCGGAATGTGAAAAAGGTCTGCATTTTTTTCTGCCCATTTGCTGCGGAATACAATATCAGCCCTGCGCCGATGATAGAACCGCCTGAAAAACCGCCGCCCGGAGAAAGATGCCCGTTCAGCACAACATAAATCCCGTAAAGGATAACCAGCGGCGCAATGGTCTTGCTGCCCTTTTTCAGAATCAGCTTCAGGTCCTCCATGTCAAAAACATCATCCTCGGCGTTTTCCTGGTCCTCCGCCGCACTGATATTTTTGCTGTCGCGCTTCAAAAGCATTACCACACAGATAACCGCCAAAAACAGCACATTGGACTCACCGAAGGTGTCGAACGCTCTGTAATCCAGAATCATGCCCGCAACAAAGTTGATTGCACCTGTTTCCTCAATGCCCTGTTCCAGATAGCGTTCCGCAACTTCATTATTGGAAGGGTTTGACGCTTCGCCAAATGTCGGCAGGTGTGTCACCGTAATCAGCATAATTCCAATAAACACCAGTGAAACAAACACGCTCATAAGCCGGTACAGCTTTTTATTGGAACGCACATTCTCTGTGGAAAAATGCTTTGCAAAATGCGGCAGTTCCGGTTTTTCTCTGGTCGAGATATACTTATCCGCATTGATGAGGATTTCCTCCCCGTCTATCCATGCCTTCAGCTTCTGCCAGAAGGATTTTTTTTCACTCAATGCCATCAGCCCTCCCTTGTGCCCTTCAGCGCGTGTACTTTTTTCAGCGTCAGGAAAAACAGCACGCTGTCAACGCCCGCGCCTACCGCGGCTTCTGTAATCGCAAGGTCGGGAGATTCCAGGAAAAGCCATATAATTGCCATAATAGAGCTGTAACCCATAAAGATAATAACTGCCATAAATAAATTTCCTGTAACCGAAACCCCGATTGCACTTGCAATCAGAAACAATACCAATATTACCTGAATCACTGTACTCATCGTACTCATTTTCCCCGCATCCTTTCCTCATAATCCTTATCTGTCAGCAGTTCCACTTTCGCAATCATATGCGTTGCAATCGGGCTGGAAACCCAGAAAAAAATAACAATCAGAGCATATTTCAGCATATGGAACATGTCTTTTCCCAGTATCAAAAGACCAAGCACGACCAGAAAAAGCCCAAGCGTATCGCCCAGCGCAGCTGCGTGCATCCGGTTCAGCACATATTTCAAACGATATACGCCCAAGATGGAACAGCAGAACACGAGAATCCCAAGAACAATGCAGACCGCTGCCAGAATTTCCCTTATTGACATTCCCTTTCCTCCTTTGCTTTCCTGCTCAGGTAAAGCTGCCGTCCTTTATGGTGCAGCGTAACAACATGGCAGATAATTACGACTGCCAAAAAGCTCAGCAGTGTATAAACAAGAGCAACGTCCACCAAAGCGGTTTCCCCCAGATAACCGGAAAGAATACAAATCACCGCGGTCGTCATCGTGCCAATCATATTGACAGCAACGATCCTGTCCGTAAAGCGCGGCCCTTTTACCGCACGCAGAAATGCCAGACACATACCAACTGCCAGAACAATCATGGCGGCTTCTAAAATAAAACGCATCGCATCGCTCATAGCTTACTCCTCCAATTTTCTCAGCTGTTTCACAAAGACAGAATCGTTCAGCCCTTCGGCAAAGGATTTATCCAAAGCCTGCACAACAAATTCACCGTTTTCCAGCCCTGCCGTATATGTCCCCGGTGTCAGCGTGATGGAGTTTCCCAAAACAACTTGAGCAGTTTCACTCCGGAGGTCTGTGGTAAATTTTACCAGCACAGGCTCAATCTCCAGCTTCGGCGAAAGCACAATACGGATAACCGCAAGATTTGCCTTAATGATCTCCCAAAGAAGAACAACGGCGTATTTCAAATACAGGGGAATCTTTTTGACGAGTGTAAGCTCTTTTTTGAAGCTAAATCCCATATGCTTTGAAATGAACCAATAGAGCCAGGCGCAGATAACCGCGCCGAAAAGAAATACTTCCAGAGTGACCCTTCCATTGAATATGAACCACATCAGAAGCAGCAATAGATACATAAAACCATCCTTTCCGCAGAAACTTCTGTTTTTCACACCCTTTGCAAAAGAAATAGCCTTATCCGCAGAACAAAGCCGACGGCGCCGCTTTTTCGTTTGCAGAAGGCAGAAAAACCTACTTCTCTTATGATACCTTATGACTATATTATCGGGGAAATGGCGCAAAATGTCAAGAGCGTTAGTGCTATCTCACAGTTTATTTCCTAACATTTTCTTAATACCCGTTATTTTTTTATGCAATAAGTTTGATTTTTACTTATAGATACCATTCTTTTTTATATACTTCTCACAATTTTGAAACACATTTTTGAACGTCAAAAAAACGGAAAAAATGCCATTTTTCAAGCCTCTTTCCGTTCTGTACACTTCTATGACAACCGCAGGGTGTATTTGTAAAAAAGACATATCCCGAAAGGATATTTACATCCTTTCAGGATATGCCTTTGCGAGAGAGCCTGTTTAAGCTTCTGTATTAGATACCGTTGCCTTTTTCTTTTCCTGCACAGCGTAAACCGGCAGCCCGATCAGTGTAATGACGATACTGCCTATCGCAAGCAGTCTTGTCGTACTGCCAGCCATAAATAGCTGGTTTACGATTACATAAATGCCGCTGATAATGGCAATCGCCGGAATTACAGGATACAAAGGAACCTTGTATGTGCGGTTCAGTTCCGGACGCATTTTTCTGTATTTCATTACGGCAAGAAACGTCAGCGTATAGAAAATCCAGCAGGAAAATACAGCAAGGTCTGTCAGCATATTGAACTGCCCGCTGACTGCGTAAATACATCCCAGACCACCAACCAGTAAAATGGAGTTGATGGGAACCTGCGCTTTGTTCAGCTTTGCCAGGGCTTTGCTGCCGGGCAGAGAACCTTCAGAAGCCAGCGAATATGTTACGCGGGAACCGGAAAGTACAAAGCCGTTGCATGCCCCGAATACGGAAATCATAATGCCTACGGAAATAAGTCTGCCGCCAAAATCGCCAAAAATCGCAATTGCTACCGCAGAAGCAGGCGCGGCAAGGTTCATCATTTCATCTGCGGGCAATACCCACAGGTACGCAATGTTGATAACAAAATAGACTGCCATAATCATGGAAACGCCGCCTACGATTGCGATTGGAAGGTCTCTTCCCGGGTTTTTCATTTCACCCGCAATCGCGCCTACATTTGTCCAGCCTTCAAATGCAAACAGCACAGAAACCATCAGCTGCCCCAGAACAACCGCAGGATTCAGCCCATCCGCCACCATAGGGCTCATGATAGGATTTGCCCCGCCGCCCTTGATAAAACCAAAAACCATTAACAGGAACAGCGGAATCAGTTTGCAGACTGTGAAAACGACCTGCACTGCCCCGCCGACAGCGGAGCCAAGGCTGTTCAAAAGCATGATTAAAATAATAACTAAAATAGCAACCGGAACAGTATAGCCGTCGCCGATGAACAATGCCGCCTGCTGTGCGCAGACTACCGCCAGCGCGGAAATCATCGCGGGATAAAAAACGATGCTCTGCATCCAACCTGCCAGAAAGCCAACTTTTTTGCCGAAGGTTTCTTCCAGATATGCAACCATACCGCCTGTTTTGGGAATCAGTATCGCGATTTCCGCGAACGTCATCGCGGCACAGATGCAGACAATGCCTGTAATCAGCCACGCCAGCATTGCCAGCCCCGGCGCGCCGCCCGTCGCGGTATACATTGCCTGTGGCTTAAAGAATACGCCTGAACCTATGACGCATCCTACCACTGTCGCCATAGCTGTGGACATCCCCAAATTCTTTTTCAGCTCCTGTTTGTTTTCCATTTTTCTGCCTCCTTTTCTTTTTTCCTCCGAAAAAACGCCGTTCCCGCACTACTTTTGATAAAAATAAAACAGGGATATACAAAAAGCAAACAAAAAACAAGTCTGCCTTGTATATCCCTGTATCTTTACCTGAAAGCATTACTTCTACGGCGGCCCGCCCATTCCTGCACGGACACTTTCCAGAGTGTCATCCGCAAAAGGTCTGCTGACCTGAAAGTTTCTCCAAAAACGGCTCTTTTGGATTGCTCCATCGGTTTCCTTTCCCCCAATGGGAAGGAATCTCCCTTCTGCTTCATCTGACCATTATGTAATTTTGTGTTTATAACATAACAGTTTTTTTTCCACTTGTCAATAAAAATTCAAACAGTTTTCCGTTAAGATTTTGACAAATTTTCTTAACGGAAACAGAAGCTGTCAGCTCTCGTTTTTCAAAAGTTCCTCAATAATTTTCATATCGTGTAAATCCACTTCCCTCGGCTCATACCCCGCGTGGAAAATTTCCTGCCCTTTCGCGGAAATACAGGGAATTTCCCTGCCTGCAAACACCGCCCTGCCGAAATAATCCGCCTCAAATTCGTACCAGCCGCCCTCTAAATCCGCCTGTTTTGCCGTACCGTCCTTCGACAGAACAAACGGGTGGATATCAAGGTATCCCCGTTCCGGGTGATGAAGCTCTATCCTCACCGGCCGCCAGTCCGTTTCAATCACATAGCCTGCCGCAAGCAGGGCATCGAGAAGCCCGTCCGTATGGCGGCTGTCAAAATTTATGTCTACATCGCGATGCTCCCTTGTCTGCCTGCCGATGAGCACGTCCACGCCCCAGCCGCCGTCCAGCCAATATGTGATATCCAATTCCTCCATAAAATCCAGTACCTCAAACAAATCTTTCTGCCCTGCCGTTTCTTTTTTCATGTAGTTCCTCCTCTGCTTGTTCTCACAAAACCTGTTTCAATGGTAAGCCTATTCCCGCCCTTCCCTGCATATATTTTTTATAACAAGACCAAGGAGCAGGATACATATGAGCCGGAAAACGATTATAGCCGGAACACTGATACTTACCGCGGCAAACCTCATTACAAAATGCATGGGGTTTTTATACCGCGTTTTTATGTCCAACGCCATCGGCGCAGAAGGCATGGGGCTTTACCAGCTGATACTGCCGATTTATTCCCTTGCATGGAGCATTACCTCCGCCGGATTCACTACCACAATTTCCCGCCTGACCGCACAGGAAAATATCCGCGGGCAAAGCGGTAATATCGGCAGAGTTGTCAAGCAGGCTGTCACGCTGTCGCTTTTGCTGAGCCTGCTGGTCGGCGGCGGGCTGTTCTTTTTTGCGGAGGAGACCGCCCAGCTTTTCCTGAAAGATTCCCGTGCCGCGCTTTCCCTGCGTCTGCTCTCGCTTGCTGTGCCTTTTATGGCGGCTGGCTCCTGTTTCCGCGGCTTTTTCCTTGGTATGCAGGAAACGGTCGTCCCTGCTGTTTCACAGGTACTGGAACAGGCTGTCCGCATCGCCGCAATCTTCCTGTTGGCAGGGATTTTTGTCCCGCTTGGGCTGGCATATGCCTGCTGTGCCGCCGTCTGCGGCATACTGCTCGGTGAAATGCTTTCCTGTGCTTTTACCATCGCCAATTACGTCCATTATAAGCGTGTACATAAAATGGTGCGTCGGCCAACAATCAGCACCTCCGGAGTATTGTCCATGATTCTGGCAATGGCTGTGCCGCTTTCCGCTTCCCGCATTGCGGCGTCACTGCTTTCCGCATTGGAAAATGTCCTGATTCCGCGCCAGCTTCAGCTATACGGACAGGATACCGCACAGGCGCTCAGTACCTACGGTGAACTGACAGGCATGGCAATGCCGCTGATTCTCCTGCCCTCGGCATGCCTGATGGCGGCATCTGTTTCTCTTGTACCGGAAATTTCAGAGGCATGTGCTGTCAAGCAGGACCAGCGTGTCAGCCGCACGGTTTCCGCTACAATGCTGTTTACTTTTATTATCGGGATTGGTTCCGCTGCCCTTTTCGCTGTGTTCCCGCAGGAAATCTGCTACATTGTATACAGCCGCGCAGGGCTGGGGAAAATCCTGTTCCCGCTGGCGTTCCTCTGCCCCTTCCTTTATGCGCAGACGACCCTGCACGGTTTGCTGAACGGGCTTGGCGAACAGTTTTTCCTGTTTTGGAACAATCTTGCCGCCTCCATCATTACCATCGGCGCAATCTGGTTTTTCATGCCGGTTTATGGGGTAAGTGCGTTCCTGTTCGGCTGGTTTTGCAGTCTTTGCTTTACGGTCGGCTCTTCCCTTCTGCGCCTGCATCGCAGAACAGGCGTTGTTCCCTCGTTTTTCAACTGCTTTTTGAAGCCTCTGCTTGCGGGCGCGGCCTCGGGACTGCTGGTAAAATACCTGATACGTGTTTCCGAGCCATCAAAGGCATTATTCCTGCTTTCCCTTGTGGGAATGGGTGTGCTTTACCTGTTTTTCCTGTTTCTGCTCGGGTGCCTTTCCCGAAAGGAACTGCAATTCCTGTTTTCTAAAAACGGGCGGTAAAGTTTTACAGCTTTACCAGCCCTGCTTCATACAGCTTTTGCAAGGACATGAGTATACCGAATTTCGCGTGATACCACGTCAGTCCGCCCTGAAAATAAACGGCGTAAGGTTCCCTGATGGGCCCGTCTGCGCTCAATTCGATAGAGGAGCCTTGTATGAACGCCCCTGCCGCCATGATAACGTCGCAGGAATATCCCGGCATTGCGTAAGGCACAGGCGTGACATAGCTGTCTACAGGTGCGGCTGCCTGTATCCCCTGGCAGAACGCCTCCATTGCCGCCGCGCTGCCCAGCTCGACCGCCTGTATGATATCGTGGCGCGGTTCTGCTCCATTCGGAATGACACGAAACCCCAGCTTTTCATAAATATTTGCTGCAAAAACTGCTCCTTTCAGCGCGCCGGATACCACGGAAGGCGCGAGAAAAAAGCCCTGATACAGCCCGCGCATCAGGTCAAGGCTTGCGCCTACCTCCTGTCCCAGCCCGGGCGCGCTCAGGCGGTAAGCGCAGCGGTCAATATATTCCTGTTTTCCGCAAATGTATCCGCCAATGGGCGCAAGCCCGCCGCCGGGATTTTTAATCAGCGAACCTACAATCATATCCGCCCCCACATCGGAAGGCTCAATTGTTTCCACAAATTCACCGTAGCAATTATCTACCATACAAATCACGTCCGGCTTAATGGTCTTTACAAAGCGAATCAGCTCCCCAATCTGCGCCACAGAAAACGTCGGGCGCATCTGATAGCCCTTGGAACGCTGTATTGTTACCAGCTTTGTTTTTTCATTGATTTCCTTTTCAATGGCGGCATAGTCGAACGTTCCGTCAGGAAGAAGGTCTGTCTGCTTATAAATCACGCCATATTCTGTAAGGGAGCAGGGCACGGCGTCCCGTATGCCAATGACTTTTTCCAGTGTGTCATAGGGCTTTCCGGCAGGGGAATACAATTCATCCCCCGGCAGGAGATTAGCGGAAAGCGCGATTGTCAGCGCGTGTGTGCCGCAGGTAATCTGCGGGCGCACCAGTGCCGCCTCTGTATGGAAACAGGACGCGTATACGCTTTCCAGCGTATCCCGCCCCATATCATTATAGCCGTAGCCCGTAGAACCGGCAAAGCAGTCGGCATTGACCCGCTCCTTCTGCATTGCCCCGATGACTTTTCCCTGATTGTATTCCGCCACCGCATCAATTTCCGAAAACCGTTCCCGCAGTCCCTTCAGTATTTCTTCGCCAAATTTTTCCACTTCAGGGGAAATTCCCAGCGCGCCATATATCTGTTCCATGTTTTTCTCCTTTTCAAAAATCTTTTTCCTCTTTGATATGCAGAGGGCATTGAAAGCCCGCCATACATTTCAAAATGGTTTCAACCTGCTGTTCGTTCATGTTGTGGCAGGAAAAACGCAGGATTTGATGTTCCCGCTCAATTTCCGTTTCCCTGCCATATTAAAATATTTTATTATCCATTTTTATACCCTCCGCTTTTCTGTGGTATTACGGTTCCTCCCTCATAAAATCCATCATTTCCGGCATACCGCCCTTTTCCTTATTCAGCAGAAACACTGCCGTCCCTTTCTCTCCGGTCTGCGGAAGGGCAACGGGAATCCGCTCTGTTTTTCCCGCTTTCAGCAGTTTTTTCACAAACGCCCCATCCAGCTCCACGCCGTAGGGCTTCAAGCAGTCTTTCCAAAGCGTAAATTTACAGCCGCCTTTCCAGCCTGCACAGTAAAATGCTTTTGTGTTCTCCAAAACGTCCCGCCCGCAAAGGGGACATTTTCCAAAGCTGTTGGTTTTCCGTCCCTTCCCCCTTCGGTTTTCCTCGGGGAACACAACGCCTGCTTTCCTGCCGGACGCCGCGTCCTGTACAAGAAACCGCACATACCGCCGTATGCTTTCCATGAACCGCTCCTCGCTCATTTTCCCTTTCGCGATAGAGGAAAGTCCTTTTTCCCATTTTCCGGTAGTCTGCGGAGAACACATTTCGTCCGGCACAATCTCAATCAGTTTCCTCCCTTTTTCCGTTGGGAGAAGTGTCTTGCCCTTCCGCACAATGTAACCCACCGTCAGCAGACGTTCAATGATTGCCGCACGTGTTGCGGGAGTACCCAGCCCGCTGTCCTTCATCTGCTCCCGCAGGGCTTCATCCTCCACAAACCGCCCCGCGTTTTCCATCGCGGATAGCAGACTGCTTTCCGTATATGGCAAAGGGGGCGTCGTTTTTTTCTTGAGCAGCTTCGTTTTTTCCGTTCTGCGTTCCTCACCTTTCTGCACAGGCGGCAGCTTCTGTTCTTCCTCTTTCTTTTTGCCACGCGCAGAGGATGGCGGCGTCAGCGTTTTTTCCACTCTCTGCCAGCCCTCTTCCAGAATAACTGTCCCTTTTGCAAGGAATGATTCCCCTTCTGTCCGTACCAGTATTTTTGTTACCTCATAACGGTAATATGGATAAAATACAGCCAGAAAACGTGCCGCCACTAATGAAAATACTTTCTGTTCCTCCTCCGGAAAAGAATCCGGCCGTAGTTTTGCGTCTGTCGGGATAATGGCATGGTGGTCTGTTACCTTGCTGTTGTCAACGATGCGCTTCGTAAAAACAAGCCCGCCTTCCTCCAAAAGCGGCTGTGCAAAAGCGGCATATTTTTCCAATTCAGAAAGCCTTTGCACCGTATGCCATATCTTCCCTTTCATGTCATCGCTCAGATAGCGGCTGTCCGTCCTTGGGTATGTAATCGCTTTGCGTTTTTCGTAAAGATTTTGTGCAATATCCAATGTCTTTTTGGCGGAAAATCCGAATTTCCGGTTGCAGTCCCTTTGCAGCTCCGTCAAATCATAGAGCAATGGCGGAGGTGTGCGTTTTTCTTCCTTTTCCACTTTTTCAATCAGCGCGGGCTTCCCCTGCACCCTCGTGGAAATTTCCTTTGCCGTTTCTTCCTTCGGGATACGGGTGTGTTCTTCTTTATCTATCCATGTTCCCCAGAAATCCCCGAAATACGCCTGCAATTCAAAATAGTCTTCCGGCACGAAGGCGTCAATTTCATTCTGCCGCTCCACAATGATTGCCAGCGTTGGCGTCTGCACCCGCCCAATGCTCAAAAGCGCGTTATACTGCGTAGTATACGCTCTTGTAGCATTCATGCCAACCAGCCAGTCTGCCTCGGAACGGCATTTTGCCGAATGGTACAGCAGGTCGTATTCACTGCCGTCCTTCAATGCCGCAAATCCATCTCGTATTGCCTGTTCCGTCATACTGGAAATCCAAAGGCGGCGGAACGGCTTTCTACACTTTGCAATATCGTAAATATACCGAAAAATCAGTTCACCTTCCCGCCCGCTGTCCGTTGCACAGATGATGCTGTCGATTTCACTGCTGTGCATCAGCTTATGCAGTATTTTCAGCTGAGGGCGCGTTTTCGGAACGGCTTTTAGCTTCATTTCTTCCGGAAGGATTGGCAGAAGGGAAAGGTTCCACTTTTTGTATTTTTCATCGTAATCCTCCGGCTCTGCCAGTGTCACCAAATGCCCGATTGCCCAGGAAACAACATACTCTTCCCCAATCAGACAACCATCGCCCTTCTGTCCCGCTTTCAGCACCTTTGCAATATCCCGCGCAACGGAGGGTTTCTCCGCAATCACCAGTATTTTTCCCAATTCTTCCGCCTCCCTTCCTTTTTTCCATATTTTTTCAGTATAGCATTGTCAGGGCGGAAAAGCAAACAAAAACACAACTTACATATAGCAGCTTGACTGAAGGAATCAATCTCAAAGAGATAAGCTGTTTTCTGAAATCGAGCCGCCTTTTTCAGATGTTAAGAACTTATCCGTAAATAAGATACGTGCAGATTGCACAGTCAGATTTTTTGGCAGGCAAGAAGCTTTTTGCAGGCGTACCGGGTGGTACGGCAGGGAAAAACGACAAAGGCTGCCGGAAAAGATGAAGCAGGATATGCGTGGATAATTTACGGATAGGTTCTAAGTATCCCTTAAGAATCCTGATTTTCCAATGCCGCCATTGACAACCCTGCTCTTTTCCTCTAAAATAAAACCGATTAAGAAACCAACTACACATGGAGGACAGTACATGAAACCATACCAGATTATATCCGACAGTTCCTGTGACCTACCCACGAACCTTTTGGAAACATTAAATATCGGCATCGTTCCCTATTACGTTTCCTTTGATACAGTTTCCTATTATAAAGAAATTCTGGAACTTACGCCGGAAACATTCTATGATGAAGTAAAGGCGCGCAAAGTCTACCCGAAAACCTCTCTGCCCCCAATACAGGATTACATCAATATATTTGAGCCATATTTGAAGGAAGGGAAAGATATTCTCTGCATTTGCCTGACCTCCAAATTCAGTGGCTCATATCAGAGCGCAATAAACGCCGGAAACATACTTCTGGAAACCTATCCCGATGCCCGTATCGAAGTTATGGATTCCATTTCTGTTACAGGTACACAGGGACTTTTGGTCTATGAAGCCTGCCGCATGCGGGATGAAGGATATTCTCTTGACCGGCTGGTCGAAACGCTTGACCGCCAAAAGCAGACTTCCAAAATTAATTTTACAGTCGATTCTCTGGACTTCCTGCAAAAAGGCGGAAGAGTCGGCAAAGCCTCTGCGCTTGCCGGAACAATACTAAATATCAAACCCATCATCATTATGACAGATGGCGAGCTGTTCCCGTCCGGAAAGGTACGCGGGCATAAAAAAGCCCTTCGCCATATCATAGAGATGACAAAGGAAGAAATTGGCGCGGAAAAAGAGAAGTACCGCATTTGCGTGATACGTGCGGAGCGGGAACGTCAGGCTGCCGCCGAAGAAGTTTCTGACGAGCTGCGCGGCGAAGGCTTCGATGTAACAGATGAAATCTGGCCTATCGGCATCACAATTGGCACACATGCCGGCCCTACACCTATCGGTATCTGCTATATTAAAAAATACGAATATCTGTAAGAAAAAATGGTGAACGTCTGTATAAGAAAGGCTTTCACCATTTTCCGGATAAACACAGCTGAAATACTCACGCAAATGGAAATCTGCCTGACATAAAACAGCGGAGCGTCCAAAGATTCTCCAAAAGGCTCCTTCGGACGCTCCATTTTTATTACGCTCTTCTCTTTTGTATTCCTCGGCTTCAGGGCTCTCGTCCTGACTGCCAGAACCTGCCCTGTTTTCTTTCGAAAAGCAGACAGCTTCTTATTTATCTCTCAGCTGTGCGCCCAATTCGTTCGCCAGCCCGTTGATGATAGCCTGCATCGGATCGGCAATGTCACCATCCGAAAGTGTTCTGTCCGCGCTGCGGAAAGAAATGGAGTATGCAACAGATTTGCTGCCCGCCTCAATCTGTTCTCCCTGATATACGTCAAACAGCTTAACTTCTTCCAGATATTCGCCCGCATTCCTTTTGATTTCATCTGCAATCTGTTTCACGGTAACATCCTCTTTTACAAGCATCGCGATATCCCTCGTAATCGCGGGGAATTTCGGCAGGGCCCGATATACGACGTTTCTGTTGGCATTCGCAATCAGTTTCGGCATATCCAGCACAGCCAGATACACTCTTGTGCCAATATTATAGTTTTTCGCCACCATCGGGTGCAGCTCACCCAGATAGCCGGCATTTTCGCCGTTTATCCATACAGAAGCCGTACGTCCGGGATGCATCCAGGGCAGCGTTTTTTCCGTTTCATACTCTGTTTTGTCCTTCATGCCCAAAACGTCCGTCAAGTGCTCCACAATACCCTTCAGATCAAAGAAATCCATATTGCCATACATACCGATGGTCAATGTCGGGATTTCATCCGGCAGTTCTGTAACAGGCAGGGCCTTCGGAATATAAATCCTCGCGACCTCGAACAATGCCGCACTGTCATTCCGACGGTTATAGTTTGTGGAGAGCGAATTTAAGATACCGTTAAAGGAAACCGTACGCATCACGCTGAAATCCTCGCCCAGCGGGTTCGAAATGGTAACCGTTTTCCGCAGAGGGCTGTCCGCAGGAAGCAGTATTTTGTCAAATACCTTCGGGCTTTCAAAGCTGTATGTCATTGCTTCACAAAGACCATCTGCCACCATAGTATCTTTCACCATTGCGGTAATGTTCTGTTCATATGTCTTTTTGCCAACTGTCGGCGTGCCGGAAGCAAGTGTTTCCGTAATTTTATCGTAACCGTACATACGGGCAACTTCCTCCGCCAGATCCGCCTGCGCTTCAATATCAGGGCGGAATGTCGGCACCGTAACTATATGGTTCACAGGGTCAACTTTCAGCTGTACGCGTTCAAAATATTCTACCATATCCTTTTCAGGAATATTCGTCCCAAGGAATTTGTTAATCCATTCCGGGGAATAGGAAATCTCCCATGTGGTACGCGCTCCGGGATAATTGTCCACAACGCCGGGCACAACCTCGCCCGCGCCCAAAAGCTCTACCAGATGCGCCGCGCGGTTTGCCGCATCAATTGCCAGATTCGGGTCAATGCCCTTTTCATATTTGCTGGAAGCGTCTGTACGCAGGCCTGCTTTTTTTGCCGTGATACGAATGTTGGGACCATCAAAGCATGCACACTCGAACAGTACCGCCTGAGAGCCTTCCACAATTTTGGAATTTTCGCCGCCCATTACGCCCGCAATACCGACTGCCTTTTCCGTATCCGCAATCACCAGCATGGAAGGGTCAAGCTGGCGTACGTTCCCGTCCAGCGTGGTAATTGTTTCGCCTTCCTTTGCATTCCTGACGATAATATGGCTGTCCTTGATTGTTTCAATGCTGAACGCATGCATGGGGTGCCCCATCTCCAGCATGACATAGTTTGTAATGTCAACGATATTGTTGATGGGACGCATACCAGCCGCACGCAGACGTTTGCGCATCCATCTGGGGGAAGACCCGATTTTTACATTTTTTACCACTCTCGCAACATATCTGGGGCAAAGCACGGGATTCTCAATATCAACCTTTACCACGTCCTCCGCACGCCCTTCGCCTTCCTCCTTTACGGAAAGCTCGGGATATTTGAACGGGATATTGTATGTCGCCGCCGCTTCCCTGGCAATGCCGACAATGCTGTAACAGTCAGGACGATTGGATGTAATTTCAAATTCCACAATGTCATCCTTCAAATCCATTGCTTCTGTAACGTCAAGCCCCAGTTCCACAGGCTCAGGGAACAGGTAAATACCATATTCCGGCGCTTCGGGGAAATCGTGACGGTCAAAGCCAAGCTCCTCAATGGAGCACATCATGCCTTCGGAAATCACGCCGCGGAAATCGCTGGTATAAATTTCCGTTCCGTCAGCCAGCACGGAATGATCCAGTGCAACAGGCACGTAATCCCCTTCTTTTACATTCGGCGCGCCGGTAACAATCGTCAGTTCCTTCCCGCCGCCAACTTCGATTTTGCATACCACCAGCTTATCCGCATGGGGATGTTTTTCAATCTTGTTGATGCGGCCGGTCACAACGTTTTTGATTTCGCCGCTCATCGTTACAGCCCCTTCTACCTTGGAACCGCTCATCGTCATATCTTCCATAAAATCTTTCAAATCCGCCGTCACAGGCGCATATTCTTTCAGCCAAGACATCGGTACATCCATGAATGCATTCTCCTCTCTATTGTTGTATATATCAGAACTGTTTCAGGAATTTCATATCATTTTCAAACAGCAGGCGCAGGTCTGTGATACCATAACGCTGCATCGCAACACGCTCCAGCCCCATGCCGAACGCAAAGCCGCTGTATTCTTCCGGGTCAATGCCGCTCATTTTCAGTACCTTCGGGTGTACCATGCCGCAGCCCAAAAGCTCAATATAGCCTTCGCCCTTGCAGACACGGCAGCCCTCTCCGCCGCAGGCAAAGCAGGTAACGTCCATTTCCGCACTGGGTTCTGTGAACGGGAAATGATGGGGGCGGAAACGAACCTTTACATCTTCGCCAAACAACTCCCGCGCAAAAGTAATCAGCGCACCTTTCAGGTCGCCCATTGTGATATTCTTATCCACCACAAGCCCCTCCATCTGATGGAATACAGGGGAATGTGTCGCGTCTACCTCATCGGAACGGTAAACCGCACCGGGGCAGACCATACGGATAGGCAGCTTGCCCTTCTCCATGGTACGCACCTGCATCGGGGAGGTCTGCGTCCGCAGAAGGATTTCGCCATTGATATAGAATGTGTCCTGTTCATCTCTTGCGGGATGGTTTTTCGGGATATTTAATGCTTCAAAATTATAGTAATCCTTTTCTACTTCAGGACCTTCCGCCACTTCATAGCCCATACCCATGAAGATGTCGCAAAGCTCGTCGATTACAATGCTCATCGGGTGCTTGTGTCCCTCAGGCTGCGCCTTGCCGGGCATTGTTACGTCGATTTTTTCCTTTTCCATGCGGCGCTCCATTTCAGCCGCTGTCAAACGCTTTTTCGTTTCCTCCAACATGGTTTCAATATCCTGCCGTACATCGTTAGCAAACTGCCCGATGATAGGGCGTTCCTCAGCGGAAAGCCTGCCCAGATCCTTCAAAAGACGGGTCAGCTCGCCTTTTTTGCCGAGATACTTGACCTTCAGCTCGTCAACATCTTTGATTTCCTTCGCTTCGCGGAAAGCCTCAGATGCTTTCTCCTGAAGCATTTTCAGTTTTTCCTTCATTTTCTTTTCTCCTCTCGCCTCTATTTTTGTAATGTGTAAATTGCTTGATAATTTTATATTTCACAGTGTCCGCGTTCTGCGGTACGCTATTACTGACATATTTTTATTTTTCCTTACTTCCGCAGTGCAATTCATAAATCCTTCGGATTTACTCATTTGGGCTAACGCCCTATGAAGCGTTAAAAGAAATGTTTTCCATATGCAAGCATACTCCAAACATTCTTTTTTACGCTTCGCACTGCTAGAAGCATAAAAAAATCTCCATCCCAAAAGGGACGAAGATATTCCGCGGTACCACCCAAATTCCTGCCAACACAGGCTCTTTTATACGTAACGTGCATCACCCGGATTCCCCTACTCCATTTTCAGGGAACCAACTCCGATGGGAACTTCCGCAGCCATCCTGACCAAAAACGCTTTCAGCCGGTGACGTTCTCTCTCTGCGGCGGACGCGTCTGCGTACTTTTCATCTTCTTAGTTATTTTCTATTTAATATGCTTTATTGTAGCACAATCCTTTTGAATGTCAAGAGAAAAAGACGGATTTTTTGTAAAAAATAACACAAGTATGTTTATTCCCCTTCCCCACGCAGCCGCCGCAGGCGTTCACGGATGCGCTGTTCTACGCCGTTTTCTGTCGGCTCATAATAGACCGTCCCGACCAGTTCATCTGGCAGATACTGCTGTTTTACATAGTGCCCCGGGAAATCATGTGCATAAAGATAACCCACGCCCAGCCCCAGGTCCGTTGCATCGCTATGGCTTGCATTGCGCAGATGCGGCGGCACGGAGCGTATGCGTATATTACGCACATCGGACAACGCTTTGTTGATTCCCAGATAAGCAGCATTGCTTTTCGGCGCGCAGGCAACATATGTCACAGCCTGTGCCAGCGGTATTCTGCCTTCCGGCATGCCGACAAAGTTGACTGCCTCCATTGCCGCGACAGCCACCTGCAATGCGTGCGGATCAGCATTGCCCACGTCCTCAGACGCACAAATGACAACGCGGCGGGCAATAAACTTCGGGTCCTCCCCTGCATATATCATTTTTGCCAGATAATACAGAGCCGCGTCCGGGTCAGAGCCGCGCATGCTTTTGATAAACGCCGATATGGTGTCATAATGGTTGTCGCCACCCTTATCATAATTCAAAGCCCGTCTTTGAATACAGTCCTCAGCCGTTTGCAGGGATATGTGAATTTTTCCCGTTTTGTCCGGATTTGTAGTTAAAACGGCAAGTTCCAGCGCGTTTAACGCCGTCCGCGCGTCCCCATTCGCCGTATCTGCCAGAAAACGCAGCGCATCTTCGTCCATTTCAGCATGGTAAACCCCCATACCCTTCTCCTCGTCCACAAGGGCGCGCCGCAGAAGCACAGCAATATCCTTTTCTTCCAGCTGGCGCAGTTCAAACACAATGGAGCGGGAAACCAGAGCTTTGTTTACCTCATAGTAAGGATTTTCCGTTGTTGCGCCAATGAGGATTACGGTTCCATCCTCCACATGCGGCAGAAGTGCGTCCTGCTGACTTTTATTAAAACGGTGTATCTCGTCAATAAACAGTATAGTCTTTTTGCCGTACATTCCCAAATCCGCCCGCGCGTTTTCTACTGTTTCCTTAATGTCCTTCACGCCGGACGTCGTGGCGTTCAGCTGATGGAATGCGCTTTCCGTTGTATTCGCGATGATTTTCGCCAGCGTCGTCTTCCCTGTTCCCGGCGGGCCATAAAAAATAACCGAACTGAGGCGGTCGCTCTTAATCGCGCGATAAAGCAGCCTGTCCTGCCCTACGATATGCTCCTGCCCTACAAATTCCTCCAAAGAAGCCGGACGCATACGGGCTGCAAGAGGGCTGTCCGCCCCGCCCCGCAGGCTTCTGTTATATTCAAATAAATCCATTTTTCTCTCCCTTTCACCCAAATTACTGCCATTATACCCTTTTTTTTACAGTATTTCAACCGCACCAAAATGTATTCCTATTCCATGTCCCGCCGGCAGAAAGCAATTTTTTGCTTTACCCTGCCTGAATAAAAGAACTTCCTTCCCTTTTCCTCGAAAAATTGGTATACTGGAAGAAAAAAGATAGGAGAAATTTTATGTCAATACAACTGATTGCAACTACAACCTTTGGGCTGGAAGCCGTTGTAAAGCGGGAATGTCAGGCTCTCGGGTTCCAAAATATCAAAACCTTTGACGGACGTGTCGAATTTACGGGCACAGAAACAGACATAGTGAAAGCAAACCTCTGGCTGCGCTGTGCCGGGCGTGTCTGGGTGAAAATGGGCAGCTTTACCGCCGTTACCTTTACAGAGCTTTTCGACCAGACAAAAGCCCTCCCCTGGGCAGACTGGATTCCAGAGGACGGGAAATTTACCGTTGTCGGCAAGTCTGTGAAATCCACCCTTTTCAGCGTTTCCGACTGTCAGGCGATTGTGAAAAAAGCTGTTGTAGAAAAGCTGAAACAGACCTATCGGACAGACTGGTTCGATGAAACCGGCGCATCTTATACTATACAGGTTGGCATATTGAAGGATGTCGTCACACTGGCAATTGACACCAGCGGTTCCGGCCTGCATATGCGGGGCTACCGCGCCAACGCCCTCGACGCCCCGCTGAAAGAATCCATCGCCTCCGCAATGGTACAGCTGAGCTACTGGCGGAAAGACCGCATACTGCTTGATCCCTTCTGTGGCTCCGGTACAATTCCCATTGAAGCGGCAATGCTGGCGCGGAATATTGCCCCCGGGCTGAACCGCCATTTTGCCAGCGAGGAATGGGAACGTATTGGTAAAGGCCTCTGGATGCAGGCAAGAAAAGAAGCCTATCAGGCGATTGACTATGATTGTACGCCGGAGCTTTACGGCAGTGATATCGACCCTGCCGCCATCGCATTGGCAAAAGAAAACGCTGAAAAAGCTGGTGTAGACGATTGTATTACATTTGAAGCCAGACCCGTTCAGGAAATTTCTTTACCGGGAGAATACGGCGTATTGATAACAAATCCGCCCTATGGCGAACGAATCGGCGAGCTGAAAGAGGTTGAAGCCATGTACCGCGCTTTGGGCGCGCTCATGAAAACAGATTCCACCTGGTCCACCTACGTCATCACGTCCATGGAAACCTTTGAAACGCTGTTCGGCAGGAAGGCCGACCGAAAGCGCAAACTGTTCAATGGACGTATCAAAACGGATTACTATCAGTTTGAAGGTCCCCGCCCACCGAAAAAAAACTGATAAAAACAGGCAGCTATCGGATATTGAAGTGACCCCAAAAAGTTAGACAAATATTTCAAGCACAAAATGTTCAAGCAGCCGAAAAGGCTTGCTGTCTGTGAATTGCAGGCGGTAAGCCCTTTCGTTTTGCCTTAATCCTGCGATTGTTGTAGTAATCCAAATATTCAATCAGTTCCCGTTTGAAGTGTTCCATGGACTCGAACTCTTGCAGATACAGCAATTCACTCTTAAGC
>Ga0073908_1000223_pt1 | contig 90539 bp, 77 predicted proteins | sample MucameincwithD2O_FD_65484 | JGI IMG/M metagenome (GOLD analysis project Ga0073908, IMG submission 65484) | Mouse cecum microbial communities from Vienna, Austria - Mucus amended microcosms incubated with D2O | ecosystem: Host-associated > Mammals > Digestive system > Large intestine > Cecum... | reverse complement strand
CTCATCGACAGTAACAGACACTCCGTCAAGGGCGTGGACTTCATTCTCGCCGCTGCCATATATTTTTTGTAAATCTTTTGTTTCAAGTATTGCCATAGATATGCCCTCCAATATTTTTGTAATTTTAGTATAGCGAACACTTCTTACAATCTCATTACAGCTCGCACTAAAAGTAAAAATGTGGGTGACAGATTATCCCTTTTTTCGTCGTGCATCGTTAGTTTTTTTGCTTTTTAGGAATTATTTTTTGCCTCCTAAGTCATATTGTATTTATTATATCCGTTTGAACAAACAATCTCAACTGTGCAAATACGAACTTTCATCCCTTGATTGCAGAGATTAAATCTCCTGTGCAAAGAGATTTCACATCGTTTAAGTGGAACTCCCATTTCAGTACAATATAAAAGGACAAAATCTATCCGTACAGGTGGTGAGGAAAATGAGCGAAGCCGCAGAAAACTTTGACTTCATGGAATTGGGGCAGGTGATAATGGAAGCCCGTGAGAAACAGCGGTTTACCAGAGAGGAATTAGCCGAGGTGCTTGGCATCTCGGCAAGGCATTTACAGGCTGCGGAGAAAGAGGGGCAGAATCCGAGTTTTCCCTTATTCATTCAGCTTGTGACCATGTTCCACATATCCGTAGACCAGTACTTACACCCAGACCTCCCGACAGGGAAAACGACACTCCGCCGACAGTTGGACGCACTCTTTGATACATTCGATGATTCGGAGCTGACTTGAATATTCAAAGGTGCAAATTAAGTCAAAAAAATAAGCGTACCACTATTTCTAATGATACGCTTATGATTATTTAGATATAAACATCAACGGTCAAATCTTCCCATTGATTTTCTCTAAGATAGCCGCCACTCGCTCTGCGGAAAGCCTGTGCTTCCTCAAAACTTATTATAAAAGTCCAGAATGGTTTTCGCCTATCTTTGTGATATAGCCGCCTGTGCTGCCGCCAACCGAGCAATAGGTACCCTAAACGGTGAACAGGACACATAATTCAATCCAACCTTATGGCAGAATTCCACGGAGGAAGGATCCCCGCCATGCTCGCCGCAAATCCCCAGTTTCAAGTCCGGCCTTGTAGCCCTTCCTTTTTCTGCTGCCATCTTAACCAGCTGCCCTACGCCGTTCTGATCCAATTTTGCAAACGGGTCGGACTCATAAATTTTGCTCTTATAGTAAGATGCCAGGAACTTGCCCGCATCATCACGGGAGAAACCGAAGGTCATCTGTGTCAGGTCATTGGTTCCAAAGGAGAAGAATTCCGCTTCTTCTGCCACTTCATCCGCTAACAGAGCCGCTCTCGGAATCTCAATCATCGTACCTACATGGTAAACGATATCCGAATTCTTTTCTTTCTTCACTTCTTCTGCCACTGCCACAACGACTTCCTTCACATATTTCAGTTCTTTCTTGTCTCCTACTAAAGGAATCATAATTTCCGGCTCAATATTATAGCCTTTTTCTTCTTTTACTTCAATAGCCGCTTCCATCACCGCCCTTGTCTGCATTCTTGCAATTTCAGGATAAGTAACGGAGAGGCGGCATCCCCTATGGCCCATCATAGGGTTGAACTCATGCAGGGAATCGCAAGTGCTCTTTACTTCCTCTACCGTCAGGTTCATATCCCTTGCCAAGTCCTCGATATCCTTCTCATCTGTAGGAACGAACTCATGAAGCGGAGGATCCAGGAAACGAATCGTTACCGGCCTTCCTTCCATCACTTCGTACAATTCCTTGAAATCGCCCTTCTGGAACGGAATCAGTTCGGATAAGGCCTCTTCCCTTGCTTCTACTGTAGAGGAAAGAATCATCTTACGGATTTTCGGGATTCTTTCCGGCTCAAAGAACATATGCTCCGTACGGCAAAGGCCAATGCCTTCTGCCCCCAGCTTCACAGCATTTGCTGCATCTGTAGGCGTATCCGCATTTGTACGCACTTTCAATGTACGGAATTCATCCGCCCAAGCCATGATTCTCTTGAAGTTGCCGGTGATGCCGGCTTCTACTGTCTTAATATCCCCTTTATAAATCTTGCCAGTGGAACCATCTAAGGAAATATAATCGCCTTCCTTGAAACGGTATCCGCCCAGTTCAAACACTTTTGCTTCTTCATCAATGACAATGTCGCCGCAGCCGGATACACAGCAGGTTCCCATACCGCGGGCAACTACCGCTGCATGGCTTGTCATACCGCCCCTTACTGTCAAAACACCTTCTGCTGCATGCATGCCCTCGATGTCTTCCGGCGAAGTTTCGAGACGCACCAGGATAACCCTTTCATCCCTTTCGTGTGCCAGCACAGCATCTTCTGCATTGAAATAAACCTTTCCTGCCGCTGCTCCCGGAGATGCCGGAAGAGCCTGTCCGATTACTTCGCCCTTCTTAAGCGCATCCACATCGAAATTCGGGTGAAGAAGCTGATCCAAAGACTTCGCCTCGATCCTGCATACTGCTTCTTTCGGGGTAATCATGCCTTCATCCACCAAGTCACAGGCAATCTGAATAGCAGCACCCGCTGTACGCTTGCCGCTCCTTGTCTGCAGGAAGAACAGTTTTCCGTCTTCAATGGTAAATTCCATATCCTGCATATCTCTGTAATGGGATTCCAGTTTATTAGCAATCTCAATAAATTTCGCATAGCATTCCGGCAAATCCTCCTGCAGCTTGGTAATCGGCTGAGGAGTACGGATACCTGCCACCACGTCTTCCCCCTGTGCATTAATTAAATATTCCCCATAAATACCCTTTGCACCGGTGGACGGATTTCTGGTAAATGCCACGCCTGTTCCGGAAGTATTGCCCATATTTCCGAATACCATTGCCTGTACATTAACAGCTGTTCCCCAATCGCCCGGGATATCATTCATCCTGCGGTATACGATAGCCCTGTCATTATCCCAGGAGCGGAACACTGCTTTTACAGCTTCCATCAGCTGCACTTTCGGCTCCTGCGGAAAATCAGTTCCCATTTTGTCTTTGTATACCTGTTTAAACTTCTGAATTACTTCCTTCAAATCATCTGCTGTCAGCTCTGTATCGAAGTTCACTCCCTTGCTGTCTTTAATCTCGTCCAAAATCCTTTCAAAATAAGACTTGGGAATCTCCATTACCACATCGGAGAACATCTGGATAAATCTACGGTAAGAATCATAAGCAAACCTAGGATTTCCTGTTTTCCTTGCAAAACCTTCTACTGCCACATCTGTAAGGCCAAGATTCAAAATCGTATCCATCATTCCTGGCATGGATGCCCTTGCACCTGAACGTACCGATACCAACAACGGGTTTTCCGTATCCCCAAATTTCTTCCCCTGCTTTTTCTCAAGGCCTTCCAATGCTTCAAAAATCTGCCCTTCAATTTCTTGGGAAATTTTCTTTCCCTGATTATAATAATCTGTACATGCTTCCGTTGTCACCGTAAATCCTTGCGGTATCGGCAAACCCAGCCTTGTCATTTCCGCCAGATTCGCGCCTTTCCCCCCTAAAAGGTTTTTCATGTCTGCACTGCCTTCTTCAAATAAGTACACCCATTTTGCCATGTTCTGCCCTCTCCTTACATAAATAATTTTTTTCCAACAGCGTTTCCCCTGTTCAGACTGATACACACCAGCCTTCCGGCTGATAACCTACACACGATGAAGTGCGCTTCCTTATTATGACTTGTCACCAACCGTCAGGCTGATGACCTGCGCGCACATCAGTGCGCTTCCTTATTATAGCTTGTCACCAGCCGTCAGGCTGATGACCTGCGCGCACATCAGTGCGCTTCCTTATTATACCATATCCATTGTCATTTTGTACTACTAAATAAAATTTTTTTCTATTTTTTTGTTAAATTCCGTCACGTTAAGGCATCCTGACTCTATACAATACTTCCTCAAACCGTAAACCATTCGTTCAACAGTTCGCTCTCCCCTCCCTCTAACGGTATCCGGTAAAAATAATCATTGTTTCCCGTTTCCTCATCCGTTTCCGCAATTGCTTCATAATACAAATATCCATCGCCCGGCAGGAAATGCATGATCCCCCAATACTCTCCGCCTTTCAAGCTGCCGATTTTCCTGATGCTGCCATCCTCCAAAGAAACTGCCGCTATATCTCCTTGCAATACGGTATAAACTTCCCCTTCCCCAACCAAAAAAGAATAATTAGCAGAACCGGTAAAATCCACTGGAAGTTCCTTTTCCACTTTCCCGGTCTCCCCATCCCTTATCTGCAAACGGTATGTATAGGTACGGTAATCATAGCTATCTGTTTTCTCCGCCAATGTAAGGCAGTAAAACACTCCATCCGCAAAGGAAACGCTTTCCACATACCCTTCCTCGTCCACCTCTGCATATGAAGCGACCGTCTCATCCTTTCCGTTCCTGATGCCGACACGGCCTAGGATATTCCCTTCTTTTTCATCCACACCCTTATAGTAAATAAAGTTTCCATCATAGCCTAAAATATCATCTATGCGGCTCGTTTTTATCTTTTCCTTTTCCTTTGTATTTACATCCACATATGCATACTGCATACGGTAATTATCGTCATAACCATATCCGTAAAAAAATTTATCCCCTACCAGTTTTTCATGTCCGGCCCCTGCCAGGAAAACATCGTCCGCCAGCACTTCCGCATTTCCCCCGTCCATATCGGAACGCTTGATTTCCAACAGTTCATCCGTCAGACTCTCATAAGCCTCCTGCACCTTTTCCACATAATATACCTTATCCTCCCATATGGTAAAAATGCTGCTTTGCTGCACAATACCTTCCCCATAAGGTCCGTTTATACCGGCATACACCTTCCCTTCATAAGCACACATATTCGAAAAGCCCTTTATTGGCTGGTACACCGGTTTCGGCAGCCGATTCTGCCCAATATACAGGCCAATCCCAACTGCCAGCAAAACGGCAGCTGCCCCAATCATACATATTTTTTTGACTCTCATATTTTTCACGCCTTTTCTCCCCATACCTCCTGTTCCCGCTTTTCCGATTATCCAAATTGTTCTTTTCCCATCCATGCCATATCTTTCAGCCTGCCATTTACTCCGACTTATCCGTTACGTCCAACGCTTCTACCGTCTCCCGGATCTCCCTGGCCGTTTTAGATACTCTGGATATAATCCACAAATCGGAAATCCCATCATAAATAAGGAAAATCCCGATAAGCATAATCACCGTATTCACTGCCTCAAAAGGATTAAAAATTAATAAAACACCTAAGCCCACAGTCACCGCACCCAACAGCAGCGCCACCCACCATTTGCTGTATTCGTTTTTAAACAATTCCAGTGCCTGTAATAAATTGTGTACCCCATGCACCGCTACAATCACCCCCATTACTACCGGGATAACCATAATCAAAATTTGGGGGTTCAAAATAATCCATCCCCCCAGCACCGCCAGAATAATGCCCGCAATCAGGCTAATCTGAGTCATAAGATTTCTATCTTTTTCCCCAAAATACGTAATCAGGTTGGCAATCCCGCTAAGCAAGAGCACAATGCCCACCCCAATGCATACCACCTTGGATGAAATGTCCGGCCATATAACCAATGTCAGACCAAAAACAATGCATACAATTGCCGAGACCACATAATTCATCTTTAAGTTTTTCAAAAACTGATACATACCTCTCTCCTTTTTGAACTTGCTGCCATGCCATCCCAAAATCTTGTATAAAAATTACAGCCATGCTTTCTCCCATTTCCACACGGCTATTGCGACTTGATTTTCAAGTCAATATACCTGAGGCTAACAGAATGAAATAGCCCTGATATCCTCCACAAGCTGATCCGCATCCTCCTCCCTGGTTGCCCAGCTGGTGCAGAACCTAACGGCGCTATGCCCTTCGTCCACTCTCTCCTGATAAGTAAAAGTATACCACTTTTTCCATTCCTCCAATACTTTATCGGGCAATATGGGGAAAATCTGGTTCGTAGTATTATCTACCAGAAACGGGATTCCTGCCTCACAAAATGCCTCCCTTATCCGTTGCGCCTGCCGGTTGGCATAGCGGGAAATTTCCATATATAAACCATCTTCCAGCAATGCAAGGAACTGCAGCCCCAGAAGCCTGCCCTTCGCCAGCATGCCCCCTTTTTGCTTTATCAGATACCGGAAGTCTTCCTTTAATGCGGGGTGGGTAATCACTACAGCCTCCCCGAACAATGCCCCTACCTTTGTTCCGCCGATATAGAAAACATCGCACAAATTGGCCAAATCCTCCAGCGTCAGCCCATTCTCCAATGCCGCCAGGGCATACCCTAGTCTAGCCCCATCCAAAAATAAAAACAGGCCATTTTTTCTGCATGTTTTCGAAAGCTGTTCCAGTTCTTCCTTACTATAAACCGTTCCCAACTCCGTGGATTGGGAAATATATACCATCTTAGGCATAACCGTATGCTCCCTGTCTCCATCCTGCATATGTGCCAAATAACATTCTTCCACCTGGGCCGCCGTTATCTTCCCATCCTTAGAAGGCAATGCCAGCACTTTATGTCCGCAAGCCTCAATGGCTCCCGTTTCATGCACATTAATGTGCCCTGTATGAGCCGCAATCACGCCCTGATAAGGCCGCAGAGCCGCCGATATCACAGTCAGGTTTGTCTGCGTTCCCCCTACCAGGAAATGCACATCCCCATCCGTTCCCCCGCAAAGCCGCCGGATTAACTCTTTTGCCTGGCGGGAATAATCGTCCGTTCCATATCCTTCCGTCTGCTCCATATTGGTAACCACAAGTTTTTCCAGCACCTTCTCATGGGCACCCTCGCTGTAATCACAATTAAACCGTATTCTTCTTTTCTCCATACTTTTTTCTGTACTCCTTTCCGAAATGGCCAAAAAAAGTAATTGCTAAAGCCTTCCTGAATCTTCTCACAACTTAGAGTTTCCCACTTGCCCAATGGCCAAATCATCCATCCCTGCCACAATCACATTTTCGCAGTCTTCGTAGCCGGCATGAACCTTATCCGTAAGAAAAGTTGTTCCGTAAAAAGGGGCAAAAGTCACGGAGCTTACATGCCCGAACTTGGATTCGTCGCAAAGCACATAGCTGCTCGCGCATTGCTCCATCGCCGTCCGCTTCACCATCGCTTCGCTGGCGTCCGGCGTGGTACACCCGCTTTTTCTTGCCACCCCGTTGGAGCCGAAAAAGCCTTTGGTGAAATGATACTCCTGCAGCGTCCGTATGGCCTGGCTGCCCACCACCGCTTCCGTGGACGCCTTCAGTTCCCCTCCGATCAGCAAAACTTTCTTTTTCATCGACACAAGCCGTTGCGCATGGGCAACGGCATTGGTCACAAACGTAATATTTTTCTGTCCAATATAATCCAGCATATATGCGGTTGTAGTACCCGCATCCAGATATACAAAGTCTTCCGGCTCTATGAGGGATGCCGCATACTTTGCAATCCTTTTTTTCTCCTCACTGTTCAAATCCTGTTTCTGGGCTACGGTATATTCATATGCCGACACCTCGTTCCGGGCGGAAGACACCGCGCCGCCAAACACTTTCACCAGCTTCCCCTCCCTGTCAAGCACGGTGATATCCCGGCGTATGGTAGATTCCGAAGTACCCAGTATCTCTTTGGCCTCCGCTACGGTAATGCTTCCCCTTTCTTCCAAAAGTTTCAGTATCTGTTCGTGACGTTTCTCTGTTAACATCTGTTGCCCTGCCTATATTTTCCTTACACTTTTTCTTATCCGCCCCTAACAGTTCCATTGCCCGAAACTGTCAGGGGAGTCATTTCATACATTCTTTTTCAATATTCCAAGAAGAAGGGCCGAAATTACGGTTCCCGCTACAAGGGCTGCCAGATACATCAGCGCGTTTCCCATTACAGGCACTACGAAGATTCCCCCATGCGGCGCCATCAGCGTACAGCCAAACAGCATGGAAAGGGCTCCCGCAGCCGCTGAACCGATGATGCAGGATGGCAGTACGTGAAGCGGATCTGCCGCTGCAAAAGGAATCGCACCTTCTGTGATAAAAGCCAGGCCCATAATAAAATTGGTAGGGCCGGATTCCCGTTCTTCTTTTGTGAATTTCTTCTTGAATAAAAGGCTGGCCAATGCGATTGCACAAGGGGGAGTCATGCCGCCAATCATAACCGCCGCCATAACATCGTAATTCCCCGAAGCGATAGCTGCCGTTCCGAATACATATGCCGCCTTATTGAACGGACCGCCCATATCCACAGCCATCATGCCGCCCAGAATCATTCCTAAAATCAGTTTACTTGAACCGCCCATACTTGTCAATCCATTATTCAGCGCCGTATTTAAGCCCCCCATAACCGGTTCCACTATAAATGCCATCAAAAGTCCCATAATCAATATGCCTAATACGGGATATAGCAGTACAGGGGCGATTTTTTCTATAGCCTGGGGCAGTTTATCGCATATCCTGCGCAGAGCCAGGATAATATAGCCCGCTGCAAATCCGGCTGCCAATGCACCTAAAAATCCGGAAGTTCCTCCGGCCGCCAGCATGCCTCCCACAAACCCCACAGCCAACGCCGGCCGGTCGCCGATTGCCATTGCGATAAAGCCCGCCAATACCGGCAGCATAAATCCAAAGGCAGTGCCGCCGATACCCTTAAACATAGCCGCCACCGGGGTAATGGTACCGAAATTCGCCCGTTCTGCGGCGGAAAGGGCATTCATATCCACACACAGTCCGTCAATCAAAAAGGAAATCGCAATCAATATCCCTCCGCCCACAACAAAAGGAAGCATATGGGAAACGCCATTCATCAGCTGGGTATAAATCTTGTGCCCAACCCCTCCTCCTGATTTGGCAGAAGAAGAAGCTGCCTGTGCGTTGCCGCTTTTAAATACAGGCACATTCCCGGAAATGGCCAAATCTACCAGTTCATCCGCCTTATTGATGCCATCCGACACCTGCCTTACTATCACCTTTTTGCCATCGAATCGCTCCATGGGAACCTGGGCGTCTGCCGCCACGATGATACAGTCCGCTTCCCCGATTTCCTTATCTGTCAGCACATTCTTCGCACCGCCGGATCCTCTCGTCTCCACCTTTATAAAGCATCCCCTGGCTTTTGCCGCTTTTTCAATCCCCTCCGCTGCCATATAGGTATGGGCGATTCCTGTAGGGCAGGAAGTCACTGCCAGAATCTTTACCTGGCCTTCCTCCGCTTCCCCCATATCCGCCAGCCTTTCATCCACGCTCTTTTTCTCATCATCCGCCTTGTCAATAATGGCCAGGAATTCCTTCGGCGAAGCCGCATTTCGCAGATTGGCGGTAAATTCTTCATCCATAAGCATCATGGACAGTTTGCTCAGTACATCCAAATGTACATTATCCTTTGTATTTGGAGCCGCTATCAGGAAAATCAGCGTCACCGGCTCATCGTCCAACGAGTCGAAATCCACCCCGTCCTTTACAAGCATGGCAGCCAACCCCGGCCGGTCCACCGATTCCCCTCTTCCGTGAGGTATGGCAATCCCTTCCCCAATGCCGGTTGTGCTCTCTTCCTCCCTGGCATATACCTGCTTGCGATATTCTTCCGCATTGTTAATCTTCCCGCTTTTTACCATAAGTGAGACCATTTCATCCAATGCTTCCTGCTTGCTCTTCGGTGTCCCATCCAGTTTGACGCTTCTTATGTCCAGCAAATCCGTTATCCTCATTTTCCCTTTCCTGCCTTTCCATTGATATTTTCCTATTTCTGTGTCCATTTTCTTATTTTCCTGATTCCAGTTTGCTATACACAGCCTCGATTTCCTGCTTCGTAGCCAGATTTTCCGAAAATGCACTGGCACTCCCTGCCGCCACTCCCATGCGGAAAGCGTGCCCATAATCATGCCTTTCCATATATCCTTCCATAAAACCTGCCACCATGGAATCGCCTGCCCCAACTCCGTTCACCAACTTCCCTTCCGGTGCCGGGGTATCATAGACTTCGCCATTTGCCGCAATCAGCACAGCACCTTCCCCGGCCATGGAAACCAGCACATTCCGGGCGCCCATTTCCTGTAATTTCCTTCCGTAGGGGATTACCGATTCCCTCGTCTTTAGTTCCGTTTCAAATATTTCGCCCAATTCATGGTTATTCGGTTTTATCAAAAAGGGGCGATATTCCAATACATTCATAAGAAGATGACCTGTAGCGTCTACCACAGTCATGATACCCTTGCCGTCCAGCATCTCCATAATCTTCCGGTATGCATCGTCCGGCATGGATGCAGGAATGCTTCCCGACAAAAAGAGGACATCCCCTTCTCCCAGCGTATTTAGCTTTTTCATCAGCAGCCCGGCCGGCTCTTCCCCGATGGCCGGCCCCTGTCCGTTAATCTCCGTTCCATCAATGGATTTTAACTTTAAATTAATCCGTGTAAAGCCTTCCTCCAACCGGATAAAACCGTTTTTAACCCCCATCTGCTCCAAACGTCTTATTACTTCCTCTCCTGTAAATCCGGCCACAAATCCCAGCGCCGTGCTCTCAATGCCCAGGTTCATCAGTACCACGGATACATTGATTCCCTTTCCTCCCGGAAGCAAAAGTTCCGAATCCGTGCGGTTTGTAAGGCCCAGCCTGAAGTTATCTACCGATACGATGTAATCCAGCGAAGGATTAAATGTCACCGTATAAATCATTTCGCCACCTCCTGATATTTTCACGTTTATGCCCGTGTTTGACTTTATGCGATTATTATATAGTCATTTTCATTCAAAGTCAATCAAACTTTTTCACAAACATTTTGATTGACTTTGATGTATTTTGCACAATTTTGATTGAAATATCTTTTTACTCTCATTCACCGCTTGACAAGCAACAGACAATATGTAACAAAAACAATTTGCCTATCCCTTTGTCTTGCGCTATAATCAAAATAGTTATGCAATGCCATACTGATTTAATTTGATAGAGCAAACGACTATCCCATAAGAAACGGAGGAATTTTATGACTACAGGCATTACGCGGCAGGAAGCCCTGGCTTTACTGCAAAAATATAACAAAGAACCTTTTCATCTCCTTCACGCATTCACGGTGGAGGGAGTAATGCGTTGGTATGCCAAAGACTTGGGGTACGGTGACGAAGAAGAATACTGGGCTTTAACGGGCCTGCTTCACGATGTGGATTTTGAGTTGTATCCGGAAGAACATTGTAAAAAAGCGCCTGAACTTTTAGCTGAAATCAATGCCGGCGATGAACTTACCCATTCCGTCTGCAGCCATGGATACGGCCTATGCAGCGATATAGAGCCAGTACATATGATGGAAAAAGTACTGTTTGCAGCAGATGAACTGACCGGGCTTATCGGAGCCGCAGTCCGTATGCGCCCTTCGAAAAGCGTTATGGACTTGGAAGTCTCCAGCCTGAAAAAGAAATTCAAAGATAAACGATTTGCCGCCGGATGCTCCAGGGATGTGATTCGTCAGGGTGCAGAACGCCTGGGCTGGGAACTGGATGAACTTTTTGCCAAAACCATCGAAGCCATGAAATCCTGCGAAGCCGATGTTTCACGGCAAATGGAGGAAATATAGCAAATGAGTGAAAAGAATTCGATGCAGCAATGCGAATCCCCCGACTGCCAAAAGAGCCCTGCAGCCGTTTCCAAAGCGAAACGAACCGCTGCCTGGATTTGCATACTTGCGCTTATTTCCCTGTATATCGCCACTTTCCTTACAGCCATCTTGGACACTCCCGGTTCCGGCCAAATGTTCCGGACCTGCTTGGGCGCCACCGTTGTCCTCCCTGTCCTTTTGTGGATGTATCTATGGCTCTATGGGCGACTGCGGGAAAGGGATAAAAAAGCACAGGATGAAGCGTGAAAAGGCTTGGGGGGCATACCATGCCCTCACGGATTGTTTGTTCTGCCGCAGGCGGCATGACGGAAAGCCGGAAGATTTTAACCCTAATTTTAAAGGCGGCACAGCCGGCCAGATACACTGCCCGCTTATGCCGCCCTTAAACTGATTTTTCCATTCCACCTCATACCACCCCAAGCATTTTCAGTTCCTCTACTGCCTGTTCCTTATCTTTAAAAAGAATGGTATGAATTCCAAATTCCCTCGCCATCGGAAGATTCTTCTCCGTATCATCCAAAAAAACGCACTCCTCCGGTTTCAGCCCGTACCTATCAATCAGAAGCCTGTATATTTCCGGTTCCGGTTTCACTACTTTATCTTCAAAAGAAAGAATACCCCCATCCACATAATCCAGGAAATCCAGCACCTCCTTACAATCCCTGTAAGCCTTTTCGGCAAAATTGGAAAGCACCAGCACCTGATATCCCTTCCCCTTCAGTTCCTGTATCCAGGGAATGGCATAATCAAACCTGGTCAGCATCCCTTTAATATTTCCCAGCGTCTTCCGGATTTCTTTCTCAATACCCGGATCATTTTCCACAAACAGTTCCAGTATTTCATCATCCGTCAATGCCCCCCTGTCGTGTTCCTGCCAGGCACTGTTCCCCACCGTAGCTTTCACCAGGCGGCGGTAAGTTTCCTCCGGATAACCAAAGCTTCTGTAAAACTCCTCCCATTTAAAACCAGCGAGCACATTGCCGATATCAAATATAATTGTCCTTATCATCTTTATAACCATGCTCCTTTCCAAAGCCCGGAAACTTTAGTGCGAAACGCAAACTTTATATATAATGGAATTTGGAGATTCAATAGTCAGCATGTCTTCTTTGCAGAAATCAAATCTAACAGTTTTCTCCCCGCCGCAGACAACGGATTTTTTTCATCCGTCACAATACAAAAATGCCTCTTTGGAATAATTTTATTAAACCTCAGGGCGAAAAGCTGGCCGCTTTCCAGATATTGTGCCGCGAACTCTTTCATTATACTACCCACCCCCATATTGCGCAAGGTAAACTGCACAATCATATCGCTGGTGGCCAGTTCAAACTCCGGGTTCAGCACCACGTTATTTTCTTCCAGAAAATCATCCATAAACCGCCTTGTACTGGTGCTTTTTTCCAAAGATATAATTGGAAGCTTTTCCAGTTCCTGCAAATCCAGCGTCTTGTTTTTATACGGAAAAAATTTGAAACCGCCGATAAAAATATCTTCTATCTCCTTCACATTGACTGCTTTCAGGCCAGGAATTTTGTCAAAAGGCGTACTCACCACACCAAAATCAATTTTTCCCTCCTGCAGAAACTTTAAGATTTCCGGTGTGGGGGCATTGGAGACGATTACCTTGATTCCAGGATATTTTTCATGGAATTGTTCCAGATAAGGCAGCAAATAAAAACGCAGCGTCATATCGCTGGCGCCTATCCTCAGTTCTCCCAGTTCCAGATTCAGCATCTGGGCCAGCTTCTTTTCCCCCAGTTCCATCTGCTCATAGCCTTTGGACACATATCCTGCTAACAGTTCCCCCTCCGCCGTCAGCCGCACCCCTTTCGAGGTGCGGATAAAGAGTTTTGCCCCGATAGCATTTTCCAGCTGCTTCACCGACTGGCTCACTGCCGGCTGGGAAATCGCCAGATGCCCTGCAGCAGCCGTCAGGCTGCGGTATTTCGCTACATAATAGAAGACCTTGTAAGATTCCCAGTGTTTTATCATCCAAGTTTCCTTTCAAACTATCTATATATAATATCATCCCTTCCCGGACCATTGCTCACCATGGTTATGGGATAGCCGATTTGGCCCTCAATAAATTCGATATAGCTTTGGCAGTTCTTTGGCAGTTCTTCATATTTTTTGATTCCCCTGATATCGCATTTCCATCCGGGCATTTTTTTAAGAACCGGCTTCGCCTTTTCCAGTTTTGCGGTAACCGGAAAGTCCGTTGTCACTTCCCCGTCAATTTCGTATCCAACACAGACCGGAATCTCATCCAGATAACCGAGTACATCCAAAACAGTAAATGCCACATCGGTTGTTCCCTGCAGCCTGCACCCATATTTGGAAGCTACGCAGTCAAACCATCCCATCCGGCGCGGACGTCCTGTGGTTGCGCCGTATTCGCCTCCGTCACCGCCCCGGTTTCTCAGTTCCTCCGCTTCTTCGCCAAAAATCTCCGATACGAAGGCGCCTGCCCCCACCGCGGAAGAATATGCCTTGCATACAGTAATAATCTGTTTGATTTCATAGGGCGGAATTCCTGCTCCAATCGCACCATAAGCGGCCAAGGTGGATGAAGATGTCACCATAGGATAAATGCCGTGGTCCGGGTCCTTAAGCGTACCCAGCTGCCCTTCTAATAGGATAGTTTTATTTTCCCTTATCGCCTTATCCAGGAACGCGGATACATCCCCCACATAAGGCGCTATCATTTCCTTATATTCATGAAGGGAAGACAATAAATCCTCTTGGCTGATTAATGGCTTGTGGTATAAATGTTCCAAAACCACATTTTTCATTTCCACAATCTTTGCTGTTTTTTCCTTTAACACTCCCTCGTCAAACAGTTCGCTGACCTGAAAACCGATTTTCGCAAATTTATCCGAATAAAAAGGGGCAATCCCCGACTTGGTGGAGCCATAAGATTTCCCGGCCAGCCTTTCCTCCTCGTATTGGTCAAATAAAATATGGTAGGGCATCACCATCTGTGCCCTGTCCGATACAAGCAGCTTCGGCGCCGGTACCCCCCTGTCTGTCAGTGATTTTATTTCCTGGAACAACACCGGAATATTTAAAGCCACCCCATTGCCGATGACACTGGTGGTATGCCCATAAAATACGCCAGAGGGCAATGTATGGAGCGCGAATTTCCCGTAATCGTTTACAATCGTATGCCCTGCATTCGCCCCTCCTTGAAAACGGACGATAATATCTGCATTTTTTGCAAGCATATCCGTAATCTTTCCTTTTCCTTCATCGCCCCAGTTGGCCCCTACTACTGCTTTTACCATAATAAAATCCTCCTATTCCAGTTCCGCAAGTGCCCCCTCAGTACCCTTTTTTCTCGCAGAGAACTTCCTGTCTGCTTTGCAGCCATGAAATTCTCTGGGGTACTTCCTTGGCACTTGCTGTTTTCCAGTTCCGCAAGTGCCCCCTCAGTACCCTTTTTTTCTCGCAGAGAACTTCCTGTCTGCTTCGCAGCCATGAAATTCTCAGAGATATTATCTCTGGGATACTTCCTTGGCACTTGCTGTTTTCCGGTTCCGCATATATGCGAAAGTTTTTACCAGATGATTATACACGATATTTTATTATAAGTAAAATCAATATATTTTATGTATATCATAAGTAGTATTTATTTTACTGTTATATACGCAATCCTCCATTTCCTATTCCATAATTTCCATAATGCATATGTCCTCTATTTCTTCCTGCCCTTTCTGCCGTTCCCCAGTCCTTATAAATTCAATCAGCTTTTCCACATCATCGAAGTCATCATAATCCCCATTTATACCTCCCCGATGATATACTACCCCTTTTTCTCATTTTCCGAGCACAGGCAGCAGGCAAGCCCGCATCTGGCAATTCCCAACTCCCTTTTCATTGTATCTTTTTATCCTCCTGTACAAAGGTTGCTTCATCTGCGTGGGAAGCAATGCGAACCGCCGCCGCCATTCCGCCATCGCCATAAGACGGTTTCCTCATAAATTCCTCCGATGCCTGGCTTAAACCTTCCTTCCCATCCAGGGCGCGGCAGATTTGACCCTCCCATCCATAGAGCCTTTCCATAGAAATGGATTCCAGCCCCAATATAGTCTCCTTCATATGCTCACAATAGCTTTCCTTGTGCTTTTCCAGCAGATAACCCATGAATTCCAACCGCCTGCCCATACTTTTCATATTTGCCGAATCAGGCGTTGTACGGTAATCAATAAGCGGTTCTTTTGCAATCCCAATCTGTGCGCCCGGCACGGTTTCCAACATGCTTAAAAAGAAGTCCCAGTCCTCAAAACCGGAACGCATGGACTCATCATATCCTCCGCACCTCTCCCATATTTTCCGCCGTAAGATATGGGTGGCCGGGCAGCAATTGCGCACCAGGAAGGAATCTATAGAACCGCCGTCAGGCCGTACCACCCTATCCAATGCGCCAAACGTATGCAGCCAGGAAGACGCAGCCACCATGGATGCGTCTTTACGCAATAACGTACTTACCTGTTCGATATATGTGGGGGTTAGACGGTCATCCCCGTCCAGCACCAAAACCATTGTTGTTTTCGCACTGCGGATGCCGGTATTCCTCGCCGAAGATACGCCGCCATTTTGCTGGCGCAGCACTGTTACCGGAACGGATATCTTTTCATCCGCTTCTATATCCTTCAATATACCAATGGATTCTTCATCGGTAGAACCATCATCCACAATGATAATCCGTGCAGGCGGCATTGTCTGTCCGCACAGGGAGTCCACCGCCTCCCTGATCATCCGGCCTTGATTGAAACTGGTAATCACCGCTTCCACATCCTCAGCCATATAACATTTGTCGTAATTCATAGCAAGATACCTCCTTATTTATTGAATAAACTCCCGGAATCTCCCCTGCATCTGTCCGCAAAATCAGGCACGAAGAAATTCCGAGAACCTATTTGATTTTTATTTTATTGCATTATCCGGTAAACATTGCATCGGAAATACCATCACTGATATTGGCGTCCACCTCCACTGTATGTTCCCAGAGCATATGATCGCCCTTATTAAATATGGTAATATCCCCATCAGGAGTAATGACCAATTCGCTGATTCCAAGCCCGGCGGCAAAATCTGCCTCTGTAACAGGAACCATATCCTCACCGCCGTCCTCCTGCTGCCATTCATTCACCTCATCGGTAAGGGATTCGGCCGCATATCTACGGAAACGTTCATCCCATTCCTGTACCTTTAAGTATAATTCTTTCAGGACGGCCAATGATTTCTTTGCGTTTTTTCCATCTACCCTGTCCGTCTCCAAGAAAACTCTGCAAGGGCTTCCCAGCCAGTCAACATCTCCTTTCACCAGCCATTCCAGATGCCCCTTTTCATGGGATAATATTCCTGCCTTTAAATCCACAGAAGCAATCAATTCCAGAGAAGGGCGTAAATAATCTTTATAAACCTGCGCCCCGCTAATCCCTTCCTTGGTAAGCACCAGAAGCTCCGTTACCCTCCTAAGCACGCTTACTTCATAACAGTTCCGATACCTTCACTGTTACATGCATCCGGCCATTGAAAATCTCTTTCCCTTATTTTAACCAAATCTGCATGCTTTAGCAACCCCTGCTTTCCCTTTAAACAAACAGTCTCTGACTTACAAAGTGATTGGATGGTTTTGTACGGAAATTTTGATGGCTTTTACCTGTTTTTCCTACTCCACCTGCACAATGTACAGATTTTCCTCCGATAAATCCACATCTTGCTCCGGATAAGATTTTATAAACAGCAGCGCATCCACCTGGGATGTATCAATAATCCGGTTCGTACTGATGACAGACCGGTAAATCCCTTTCTCCAAATCCTCCCATCCTGACTTTCCGCCGCCAAAAAGCCCTGTGAGATATGTGCCATCCTTTAAGCGCACGCCGCTTATCATCGGCGGCTCGTCATAGTCCTTTGCCATATAGGCATTCCCATCCTGATCCACTGCCGGCATCTCTATCTCTTCTGCTGCAAACTGATATGTCACTGCTATGGAAATCGGTGAAATTTCCGCATAGGTAACCGTAGCCCCGCTGTCTCCCAGTTCTTCCGAAAGCGTAAAGTTCTTCCTTTCATCCGATCCCTTCAACTCCACATCAAACTCCCAGACTCCCTCCAGATCCGGCACAAATGCAGCTTTTTCAACTGTACCCAAATTGCGGAAACACACATGCAACGTTTTCCCTATAAAATCCTCCCCATCTCCACTGGAAAGCAAATCCACCATAAACTCCATATTCCCGTTTTCATCCACAAACCGTTCTATTCTTGCCCCATCCGGGGTTTCTTCTACCTCAGAACCGTCCGCATAATAGGATTTCCCGTCTTCCCCCTGCTCTATCCCATTATAAAATCTCCCATTCCAGGAAACGCTTTTCCCGTTTATATCAATGGAAGTATATTCAAAGCCAGGCTCTTCCCCCTCATCTAGACTGTACCCTTCTACGCGGAAGGACAGATGGGCAAACTGTTTATCCACAATACTTTGCTGTGCCGTTACCGTCACATTTCCTACTGTGGCGCTGCCGCTTGCCGGCGCTGCAATTTCCTGCTCCTCCAAAAATACCTTCTCTTCCTCCGTTGCCTCAAATTGCCTTTCCAGCCCTTTGGTCCAACGCATATATGCTGCGCATACCGTTGTTCCCAATACAAGAACCGCCGCGGCCACCGCCACCCACATCGTTTTCCATTTTCTCTTTCCTGACCCCCTCGTTTTAGGGTTCTTCCCTTTTACCCCTTTCTTTATTGCGCTTTTTCTTCCGTTCTCTTCCCCTTTTATTCCTTCCCATTTTATTCCTTCCCATTTTTCCGTCTTCCGTCTTCTATTTTCCGCTTTCACCGTTCCCGTTTTCGCTGCTGTCTTCCCCATCTTCATTCCCTCCTTGTCCTCTTCCCCTGCCTCTTTGCTTTCCGCCATTATCTTCTCAAAAGCTATATCCGCCTTCCGTTGTACAATATCCGGAATCCTGATATCTTGCTGCATCATATTAATTACATTTTTTTCTGTCATAGACGCCATACTCCTTTCCTGTGCCCATATGATAAATCTGTGCTATCTGTTTTCGCCCTCTGGACAGCCTTGTCCTCACCGTGCTTTCAGGTATATGCAAAATGGAACTGATATCCGCTGCAGGAAGGCCATTGACATAATATAAAATCATGACCAGACGGTACTTTTCATCCAACCCATTCATCATTTCCATCCATTCTACATTGTCATATTCCTCCAACTCCCCAAAGGACTCCCGTACTTCCTCCACAGGGTACTCCCTTTTCTTCTGCCTTAAAATATCATTGCACTTATTAATTAATATCCTCGTCATCCATGTCCTAAAATATTCCGCCGCCTTCAGCTGCCCTATCTTTTCCCAACATGCGAGGATTGTATCCGATATGGCATCCGCTGCGTCCTCATCGCTCCAAAGGATGGCATGTGCCGTCTTATACATATTCTGCATCTGCAGCTGCATCAGTTCCGCAAACGCATCCGCATCCCGTTTCTGTGCCCGTTTGACTAAAATCTTCACCTTTGTGCCCTTCTCCTTTCTCGTCCGGCAGGCTTTGATACCCCTCCTTGCCTTATTCTATACATTGGACGGAGGAATTGCAAAAAATGTCTCAAAATATTTAAAATAAATGAATTGCACTATATAAAAGCTTCCAAAAAATAAAGCCTGCCCACCGGCAAGCCCTATTTCACCCCTTATGTATTATTTTATCTGCTAAAAGATGCTTCCTCTACTCCTTGCCATCCCAGCAATAAGTACACAGTTTACATCTGTCAATCCCCACCGACTCTATCATATCATCCAGCCTGTGATACCGCAGCGAAGTAAAATTCAGCTGCTCCCCAATCCGCTTCACCATCTCCTGGTATTCCTCCGTTTCCGGGTCCGAATATGCCTCCAGACGGGTAAACCTTCCTTCCCTTTCCAAGTCCTTCAAGATACGGCGGCCTATCAAATCCATTTCTGATGTGGAACGGGAAAAGTTCAAATACTTGCAGCCATACAACAGCGGCGGACAGGCCGGGCGGATATGCACTTCCTTCGCCCCGCTCTGATAAAGGAATTCTGTCGTTTCCCTCAGCTGAGTGCCCCGAACAATAGAATCATCGATTAAAAGCAGGCTCTTCCCCTGAATCAAATCATGCACCGGTATCAGCTTCATCTTAGCAATCAAGTTTCTTTTGCTCTGTACCGTAGGCATAAAAGAACGCGGCCAGGTAGGCGTATACTTAATAAAAGGCCTGGAAAAAGGAATCCCCGACTCATTGGAATAACCGATCGCATGTGCCGTTCCCGAATCCGGAATCCCTGCCACAATATCGGGCTCCACATTGTCCCTCTTTGCCAGAAGGGCACCGCACCGATAACGCATCTCCTCCACGCTAATCCCCTCATAGGAGGAAGAAGGATACCCATAGTAAACCCAAAGGAAAGTACATATCTTCATATCCGTTCCCGGCGCCGCCAGCGTGTGTACCCCCTCCGGCGTCACAATCACCACTTCCCCCGGACCCAGTTCCTTTTCCTCCACATAGCCCAGATTCAAATAAGCGAAGCTCTCAAAAGAAATACAGTACGCATCCTCCTTTTTCCCGATAGAAACCGGCGTCCTCCCCATCTTGTCCCTGGCCGCGTAAATCCCCTTCGGCGTCATCACCAGAATCGTCATGGAACCCTCTACTAATTCCTGTGCATACGAAATGCCCTCCACCAGGTTTTCCTTCTGATTGATCATAGATGCCACCAGTTCCGTAGCGTTGATATCCCCTCCGCTCATTTCCAGGAAATGGGCATTCCCCGATTTGAATATCTTCTCCACAATCTTATCCGTATTATTGATCTTCCCCACCGTCTCTATGGCATAAGTGCCATGATGGGAACGCACAATAAGGGGCTGGGGCTCATAGTCCGAAATACACCCAATCCCCATATACCCTTCCATCTCATTCACATCCTTATCGAATTTCGTCCGGAATGGCGCATTCTCAATATTATGTATGGAGCGGTCGAAGCCCTTCTCCCCATACACCGCCATGCCGGCCCTCCTTGTTCCTAAATGGGAATGATAATCCGTTCCAAAAAATAAATCAAATACACAATCATTCTTAGAAGCCACACCAAAAAAACCACCCATAACTACTGCTTTCTCCTTTCCAATAGCAAACCAATATCATTGCGAAACTTTTGCGCTGCGGGAATATTCCCACCGCTTATCTCCTATCCGCCATCCCCCTAATCTCCTGCGCATACTGGGGATAATTCTCCTCCAATGCCTTTATTTCCGCCTGCGCCCGTTCTATAATCATTTCCCTGTTATAGTCCATCCTCTTGCGAAGAGACTGCCTGCGTATAATGAGCCCATGGCGGATTTCCACCATTTCCTTGCCGTCCAGTAGCGCTGCCGTCTGATGCAGCCAGATCGCAGGGTCCTTTACCTGATAGCATTTTAATATACCAAGAAACTCCTGCTGGCTCTCATCCAGTTCCAGTTCCGCTTCCCGGTAACGCCTTCTTTCCTCTTTTTCTACCTGGAATTTCTCCCACCAGCTGGCAAACTCCTTAGCGGAAGAAACATGATATTTCATATATAAATAGTCCATCAGGTTCGTATTGTTTACGTACCGGATTTTCACCCTGTTTTGCAGCATAATAATCCGGTTAATCCCGTTTTCCACCCGCTTAAGTTCTTTTACCGACTCCGTATACTTAAAATAAAGCATAATTATGGCAAATGCAGCCAACCCGGTAGTCAGCAGAAACCCTAACTGGGTATCCATCTCCAGCACATAGCGCAACGTGAAAAGTACTACAAAACAAACGATTAATGCCACCGAACAGACAATCGCCATCCCTTTCGCATCGGCAATCGTCCTCTTTAAATCATCCTTGCGGTAATGATACGCATGCTTTTCCCCATCCAGACGGGATAAATCCTTTCGAATCAGCACCTGGTATTCCTCCGCTTCCCGCAGTTTGCGGCAGCCCTCCGCTGCATCTTCCTCCATACGCTCCATCTGGTGGTACTTCTCGTCGCTCATACGGTTTTTCTTTTCCAGATATACGCCCCTGCGGTTCTCCAGTTCCTGGATTTTCTGCGCACTGGCATTGAGTTCCTCCCGTTCCAACTCTGGCAAAGCCTCTATTTCCTCGATATCCTTCAGATAAGAAGTGACTTTCCCGTACTCAAAATTAAGTCTTTCCAATTCCTCGGAAGCTTCCTGTATCTGTTCCAGACAGCTTTGTACATATTCCCTCCGCTGCTCCCTGTCATGGATATTGAGTTCCTTTTTATCAAAATCAATCTTTTTCCAGTCCTCTTCGTCATACTCCGTTTCCTCCGGCATCTCATCATAATCCGGACGGAAAAATTTCTTCCACAACTTCCACTTTTTAAATAACTTCATATATAATAACCACACCTTTCCGCCATCTGCCGGTATTGTTCTTTCAAATCATCCGTAATCCGTTCCACCTCTTCATAATAAGAAACTGAATTATCCTCCTCTTTACACACTTTCAAGGTAAACAGCATCCTGCTTTCTTCCGTTCCCTCAAACTCCCCGGCCGCATCTTCCATCCGCTTCTCCACCGTAAACGTCTGCTCATAACCCCGGGGCTGCAGCGCAATAAAATTCACGTATTCCCTTTCTTCCATAAACATCCTGTTCGCTGCCAGAAAACTGATATAGGACTCCTCCCTTTTCCCCCATTCGTAAGCCTGACGGAAACTGTCCGCCGCATCCCTGAACCGGTAAAGCCCCGCATAGGCTGCCCCTCTGTTATGCAATGCCCTTCCCCGCAATGCCCGTTCCCCATCGGGAAGTTCCGCTAACACGCTGTCATAACATTTTATGGCGGACATATACTTCCTGTTTTCCGTTAAATAGTCCGCTTTCACCATCCGCTTTTCGTGTATGCTTAAATCCGCTTCCTTCTCCAGTTCTCTCTTGGCCTTTTCGATTTCTTCTCTGCTTCCATAGCCTATATCATCCAGAATCTTCCCTGCAAAGCCCGCTGCACCGCACCCTGCCTTCATCATCTCCCGCAGGCCGGCCGCCAATTCTATTTGCCCGCACTCCGTTTCCAGCCACTCTGCCAGCCCTTCATCCACAATTTCCTTTCCGATAAGAAAGGCATTCTGCATCAGGCAATAACACAATTCTTCCGCCGAATACACATTCACATACAGCCTCTCCAAAAAATAAGGCTTATCCGCATATTTCCCTACACAAAGCAATACTCTGCCCAACGCTTTCTCCTTTCTGCTGCCGCCTATATCTCAAACACCTTATTCCATTCCCCCCCGGATGCCGGGAAGAGTTCCCCAAACCCCATATCCTTTACCATAAGGCGAAGCTGCTGCTCCGAAATCATCTCAGCCGTTACTCTAAGCCTGGTGGTCCAGCCAGGGCGTGCTTTCAGCCCTTCCAAAATCATATTCACTTCCTTTGGCACCTTTTGGTCCAATGGCGTAAACAGAAAAGATATCCCATCCCCATCTTCCAGGATGAGGTCGAATTCCTTTTTCGTTTCAAACCAATTGGTTCCCGCATCCATTATGGCAAAATAGGATTCCTTCCCTTTCCGCAGCACATGCATGCCCACATTGGCTTTCAGCTTGTCCAATCCAAGAAAGACATATTCCTTCTTCTCTTCCAATCCTATTTTTTCCCTGATTCCATAGCAGGCCCCTTTGCTGTAAAGATTATTTCCCTGAAATACTCTCCTCCCCCTGCACAGATAACGCAAGGAACGGGATGCCCATCCGTCTTTGTAACCATCCCCAATCAAATATACACAAGAAACTTCCTTTCCGCCACATTTTTTTTCTGCAATCCCCAGAAAAATTTCATCCAGCCGCTTTTTTTCCGCCTCGTTCCAGGCTCCCCTTCCCATATCTTTGGCTTTTTCCGTTCCGGCTCGTGTATCCGTTCCATCCATCCCTGCGGCATTCCGTATCATCTCCCCGTACTCATCGATGGAAATCATCGCCACCATAGGTATCGCCCTTTTATTTACTTCAAACCCATAGACCTTCAGCCGCTCATTATCATAATCGCACAGCAACACTTCATGGCTCCACAGTTCCTCCGGCTGGTGCAGCATATAATGATAATAGCTTTCCACATGGCTCTGGAAAAAAATCCTGTCTGTCTTCAAATTCAGGTTAACGGCTATCCGCGCAAGCACCTCCACCATTCTCCCATCCAGACAGTCCACGGTAAGCATCATCCCATCCAGCCATTCCACCGGGGCAATCAGGTTCATCAACGACAGGCTTCTTTTGATAAAAAGTGCCAGCAGCGCCACTGGGTCAAAGCTTTCGCCCCCTACATCCACCGGCTCTGTGCCCCTGGCCAGGCTTACCAGCTTTTCCACGGGAAAGCCCCCGCCCTCTTTCGCACACTTTACTGCTTCTTTCCCAAACAGCCATTGATTCGTCTCCTTTTTCCGGCAAAGGACCATAGGAATGCTATACTGTTTCGTGCCGGCCACCACTGCCAGCGTCTCTATCTCTTCTTTATCCGAAAAGCAATAACTAATCTGGGCGTATTCATCGTTCATGTCATATCCGACTACAATCCCGCCCTTTTTCCTTTTCCTCATTCCATCTTTTTTTTCCAGCAGCATCTCTCACACCTCAATCCTTCAAAAGCCGGAATACCTTAGAAACCATATATTCCTTCTTATAATAACTCTCCAAAAGCCAGTCCAACGTATCATAATCATGGAGTGCCCCTGCCGCTGCAATATCATTAATCAGCTCAAAACGGTTTTCTTCCCTCCCATACAGAACCTCCCCCCGGCTCACAGAAGCGCTCTGGGTAAACTGTTTTTCCTCATCCAGTTCTTCTGTAATATAATACTGAAGTTTTTCCCCGAAAAAGAGAATAAAAGCTTTCACATAAATACCGCCGTACATATCCCGCATTTCTTCCTGCCGGTAATCATCTTCCGTATATTTGCCGCGCTCAATCATATAGTGGATGACCACCCGGCTGCCCGGTTTCGTCCTATATTCTATAATGGTTTTATCCGCAAGCGTTTCTACTGCCGGAATTTTCCCCCCATATTCCTTAAAAAAGGCAAAATAAATGCCATCCTCCAGCAAATCTGTCAGGAAAAGCCCCGCAGCCCGCTCCGCCTTTGGTGTCATTTCCTCTTTATGCTCCGAAAAATATTTTAAAAAAGCCAGTTTGCATACTCTGTGCAGCCTTTCCCCCCTTTCATACACGCGCGCCGCATCCATAAACAGGAAAACATCCATGGGTTTTTCCTTTATAAAATAATCATATGCACACTGCGTCAGGAAAGCAGTCTCCACCTCCGGCTTTGCCCCTCCCGATACATAGGTTTTGAAAATTTCGGCACGTTCCCCTATATAGGCGCCGGAAAACATCGTCTGCACCAAAATACGCTCACATATTTCATAGGTTTCCACTTCAAAGGAAACGGCTGCTTTCCATATTTCTTCCAGCTGCCAAAGCATGCCCCGGTAGAAATGCACCAGATAAATAATGAGGTTGCTGTCATACTTGCCTTTATGAAAAGCATAATATACCATGTGGGTCATATATTTATTTTCCATAAACCCATCCCTCGACAAAAGCCGGCTGCACATGCGCATAACCGTTTTGACATCTACTCCGGAAACGCCGAAACGTTTTACCCATTGAAAGGCCTTATCGTGCATTCCCCTGATTACCATAAAACGTATGGCCTCGCCCCGCTCCCTGTAGGTCATCCCCTCCGGCTCCAGCCTTTTGAGATAATCTTCCAATTCCGCCAAATCATCCTGTTCATAATAATAATGGATTAATTTCAGGATAACCTCGTTCCTCCTCCTTCTGTCCATAGAGGGAGAAAATGCAATGCGGCGGAATTTATCCACATTTGCATAAGTAATTTCCAAAAAGGATTTATTGCTTTCACATAAATAAATATCCAACCCCGCATGTTCCGTCACATAAGGCATGGCCATCTGCAAAAGCTTTTCCGGCCTCATCATCCGTTCCAGCCTGTATACTATGCTGGCGCTATACCGGTTTCCCTCCCCGTCCTCCAGGAACATCTTATACTCATCCCCATACAACGGAACAGCCCCCTGCCCATCGCTCATAGGATATTTGTATTCCTGGCCGCCAAAAGCATATTCCACCACCACATGGCGCATCTTCTTATTGTCCGTATACACCATATGGGTAAACAGCAGCGTCACAAGTATGCCTGCCCTTTCTTCGTTCAGCAGTTCCGGGGTGATAATATGGCGGTATAAATAAGCCAGATCTTTATTTATCCTGCCCTTTGACAGCTGCCTTACCACAAACTCCTCCATCTGGCTGCAAAATTTGATATAGTATTCCGGGGCTTCCGTTCTTTTTCTGTAAATATAAGCATAAAGAAATGCTGTTTTCCGATAATCCATCCCACTCTGATATGCAAAATACATCAATACCGCTTTCGGGATTTCTCCCATGTAGCCCTCCGGCAGAGCCATCATGTAATATTCATACAATTTCGTAATGCGAAGTTCCTGCTCCACCCCTAAACTGTACCAAGGAAAATAAACGCTGTCCGTCTTATTCCCTTTTATCAAAAGGGCGCAAATCGCCTGCAGCGTTTCGTCATCGGGAAATTCCTCATAATAATCTTTCAAAATAAAGAAAATCCTCTCCGAATACCCCTTCATCTTCTGCGCATGATATCGTACCTGGGCAAAAAGGTCCTGGGAAATCAACTTCCTCCTGGCTGCAAAATTCAGAACCTGCGTCTCAAACCTGCCTATCCCCATCAATAGGGTAGGGTTGATTTCCAGCAAATGCCAGGCTTCCATATATAAAATAGGGCTGGAACAGCCTTTCATAAACTGTTCCTCTAAAAGTTCCCACCGCCTGGCCGGGCTGTTTACATATTCCTCCCGCAAATACAGCATCAGCCACGCTATCCGCCAGTTATCCCTGTTAGCATTATATATCTGGCCTATCCTTTCCGAAACCCCTTCCACATAGTCTTCATCTTCATTATAAAGGGTAGTCAGGTACAAATAATAGCACCATACCTCAGGCTTGTATTCCCCCTCGTCGATAGCCGTTTTCAACCGCTCCATCTGCCACTTCACTTCATTAAAACGCCCCTGGGTAATCAAAAGCTGTGCCCGGAACAGGCCGGTCTGTATATCCTTCGTATCCAGCGCTGCCAGCCTTTCCACCAGCTTTTCCGTTTCGCCCATCCATACCCTGCTGCTTATCTTCTTTCCTCTAAAAGAACAATAGCATTCCATCAGTTCTGTCAGCAGCTTCTTTTTCTCCTTACGGGCAGCATGCAGACGCTGCCTGTGCACACTGCAGACAACCGTTACCGGGATCGTAATATCCAGGTAGGAATTTGTCAAATGAATACTGCCATAATTCCTGCCCCCATGGAGCCTGCTTCCATCCACATAGAACACGAGCCGGAATTGATTTCCGAGGAAATCATATTCCATCACCTTTTCCTTGTCCAGCCTGAGGAAATCCCCTTCCGCTTCCAGTCCAAGAAACGTATACCCCCAGCCGCTTCTGCCGATGCTTATGCTGTGTTCGGACACCCCCACCGGGTCATCTATCAATACTTCCATCTTCTCCGGGACAAATTCTACCCGCTGCTTCTTATTCGTCTCCAGCAGGAACTCCTCCATGTTCTGCTCGTTTCCCTGTACAGCGGATAATCCTTTATATGCATTATAGTACTGCCTGTCAGCCCCCGCAGAAAAAATCTTTTTAAACTGGGGGGAATAAAATGCTTTCACCGCTTCCTCCCAGCTGGCTTTGGCCAGATTGGCAAAATGGAACATGTTCTTAATCGTTCCCAGGCTGGATTCCACCCTGTCGTCCTCAATTTCTATCCGATATGGCAGTTCATATTCCCCACAGTTGGAAATAATATAAAAATATCCGTCCAACGTCTCCCCTGCTGCCATCTCCATGGACGAAAAGCGGTAAGACACCTCCGCTTCCGCCCCCACAAACTCTTCCGTCAGGCATTCCATCTGTAGTTTGGAAGATACCATCCACCCTTCGGCTATCACGCCTTCGGGCGCAAAAATAGTGAAGGAACCTTCCGTCCGTTCCCCCGGTTTCAAAGAAAAATTCAAACTTTCCTGGGAAAATGCCAACTCGCCATAATCCATCCTCGCCTGGTCAGTATTCGTTTTCTCTCTATTCTTCCCGGTAGTTTCCGCTATTCCTTCCATACTAACCTCCATGCCACAGCTTTGCTGTGACTCAAATCCGAAAGAAATGACTTAGTAAAACTTCATTTCTTTCACACTAATGGCTATACCTTTCTCTATCCACTATGCAATACCTTAGAATTATACCATCAATAATCCACTTTCTGCAACCATTGCGGGCATTCTTGCCAAAATCAATTTTATTAAATTAATACTTGACAAATCCTTCCTTATGCTATATTGTATTAATTAAATAATACAGTAGTACAAATTATTAATAAAAGGAAAGGAAGGATGTCATGGTGTGGAATTTAAGTGCAGATAAACCCATTTATTCCCAGCTGGTAGAAATTATACAACTCCAAATTATTTCCGGCCGATACAAAGCCGGAGACCGGCTTCCCAGTGTCAGGGAATTAGCCGCGGAAGCAAGCGTGAATCCAAACACTATGCAAAAAGCCCTTGCGGAATTAGAGCGTAACTGTTTAATCGTCACCCAGCGAACCAGCGGGCGCATCGTAACGGAGGATAGAGAATTGATTCATAAAACACAAACACACCTTGCAGAAGAACATATTCAAAATTTTTTCCGGACAATGAAGGAATTAGGGTATTCCGCAGAAGAAATTTTAGCACTTGTAAAAGAAACTGCGGAAAAATTATCAGGTGAAGCCAGTTCTTCACCCAATTTACCGAAAGGAGCGGAATAATGGAAGCATTAGCAGAAATAAGAGGGCTGACAAAAGTATACGGCAATACCATGGCCGTGAATAATTTGAATCTCATAATCCCCCGCGGTCGGATTATCGGGCTTCTCGGGCCTAACGGCAGCGGGAAAACCACTTTAATCAAAATGATAAACGGTCTGCTCACTCCCACTGCCGGAAGCATTTTAATTAACGGCTGCCCGCCCGGGCCGGCCACCAAAGCTCGGATTGCCTATCTGCCGGAGCGGACTTATCTGCAAAGTGGGATGAAGGTATGCGACCTTGTGGACTTTTTCCAGGATTTTTACGAGGATTTTAGCAGAGACAGGGCATTCTCCATGCTGAGTTCTTTAAATATCCCTTTTACCGCACAGTTAAAAACGCTCTCCAAGGGCACAAAGGAAAAAGTGCAGCTCATCCTCGTCATGAGCCGGAATGCGGATTTGTTCATTTTAGATGAGCCCATCGCAGGGGTTGACCCGGCGGCCAGGGATTATATTTTAAAGACAATTATCAACAATTATAATGAAAATGCCAGCATCATTCTGTCCACTCACTTGATTTCGGATATCGAAAACATACTGGACGAAGTTATCTTTATCCGCGATGGGCAATTGTTGACCCATATGCCGGTTGACCAAATCAGGGAACAATACGGCCAATCCGTAGACGCTTATTTTAGGGGGGTATTCGCATGTTAAAGAAATTATTTAAATATGAATGGGTCTTCTTTTGGAAGGTCCCTACCGCCATCAATGTATTTCTCATCATTGTAACCATTGTAGGGGTTATCTCCTTAGCTTCCCCTTTCTGGGAGCTGAACCTTTGGGGGATTGATGTTCTGCTCGGCCTGGCCATATTCTTTTACATCATGGCCATCTTCGCCTGCTCTATCGCGGTCACCGTTTATGTGGCAGTGCGCTACTATAAGAATATTTATACCGATGAAGGATATTTGACTAACACCCTGCCCGTAACGGCAAGGCAGATCGTACTCTCCAAACTTTTTACCGGCCTCATATGGACTCTGCTCACCGGCATAGTCGTAAGCATCAGCGTACTTTCTCTGGTGTATACCGCTTTCTATGCTTCCGACTCCGGTTTTTGGGCCGATGTCATGCGGGACTTTCCAGATTTTCTGGCGATATTCCGTGAGGAAATGGGAATCAGTTTCTCCTTTTACCTCCTCCTGCTCCTTATACAGACTGTATTATCTAGCGCCTTTTCTATCCTGAAGATATATACAGCCATCGCATTAGGACAGCTTTTTACCAAGCATAAGGTGGCCGGCGCCTTCCTCTGGTATGTGGGGGAATTCATCATCTTCCAGATTATTTCTTCCATTACTACCAACGCCTCCCCCCTTTCCGGCGGAGTGTTTGGGTACGCCTTCGGGGTCAGCTACTACAATTACAGCCGCCTGGGCGATATCATTATCCCCTCCACGCTGATTTCCATCGCTACTACGCTTATATTCAGCGCAGTGCTCTATTTCATTACGGAGCATATGTTAAAGAATCAGCTGAATTTGGATTGATGTGTGATTTTTGAATCTTAACTGGGAGGGGCAGCCGTTGGCGCTGCTCCTCCCTGCATTTTCATTCGATTTCATAAGCTTTGGCCCGCCTTCTTCGCTTCCCAAAATACCGCCCCCAAGCAAACCAAGAACCAGCTCATGGTAAGCAGCCCGTTAACTCTCTTCTCTATCTTTTTTCTGCGGCTCTTTACCGCTTTCCTGTGTATTTTTTCCTTCGCTTTTGCTGTTTTTTGCTTTTCCCGAACAATTTTTATCAATGGTTTCATCATTTTTTTCCGCCGCCTTGCCCATTTTCTTCTTTTCATACCTTGTATTTTTCTCCCTATTTCTGCGTGGCTTTTGTAGCCCGGCATTTGCCGGGGCTTTACGCATCTTAAGTTTGTGGATGCCACGCAAACACAAACTTGGGATTAAAAATTTCTAATTTTCAATCTTTACCCCATTTCTGCACTGTTTTTGAATTTTCAATCCCTTTCATGTTTATAATGATAGTTTTCCACAGCATAAAAGTCAATATACAAAAGGGTAAACTGAAAAATGAAAGCAACTGTTTATCCTATGGCTGAACTTTTACAAATACAAAAACCGGAACATTGCTCTCATAAAACAATATTCCGGCCTTCGCATCATATTTAGTTTTCCTGCATATTGCAGTCAGCCTGCGCTGCTATTTTTAATAAATAACGGCAAATGCGCCAAATACCGTAGTATTTACTGTCACTGTCCTGGGGTCAGTGTCCGTATCCTCTAAAATGACAGTCTTGCCGTCCTTGTCAATGCAAAGAAGGGATACTGTATTTTCCCCTTTAGCAATACGGGCAGGAAGCCCTACCGTAAGGGTAACAGGTTCAGATGTATTCTTAACAGATGTTACAACGCCTGCCTTGCTTATTGTATACAAGTCAAAGTTTACATAAGCTGCAATGTTTTTCCCTGCAGCTGCAGCAACATCGCTAAGAGCTTTTTTCGTTTCTTTGTTATAGCTGTTGCATACATAGAACTTTACATTTGTTCCTGCATCAATATCAGCCTGGCTTAAGCCTGCCGCTGCGGAAACCGATGCAACAGGTGTAGAAATAGCAACACCATTAACTGCCGTTGCCGTATATACGCCGCCTACAGTAGAAGCTACGTTACGCCCGGCAACGCTTACTGTATGATTTGCTGCAACAGAAACTGCATTGGAAGCAGTATTGGAAGTTCCCTGCCCGGAAGAAGAGCCTGATGATCCACTGCCAGAAGGTTCATCGGTGTCCGGAGTATCTGGAGTATCCGGGGTATCTGGGGTATCCGGTGTATCCGGCGTATCCGGCGTATCCGGGGTGTCCGGTGTATCCGGCGTATCCGGGGTGTCCGGCGTATCCGGGGTGTCCGGCGTATCCGGGGTGTCCGGTGTATCTGGGGTATCGGGCACATTGCCGGATACAGAATCATCTGGTACATTACCAGATACGGAAGATTCCGCAGCGCTGGATACCATAGGGGCATTCAGCAGGATGGGAACGCAAAGAGCCACCGCTAATGCGCTTCCAATAATTTTTGTAAGAGTTGCTTTTTTCATTGATTTGACCTCCTTTTGAAATACATATTCCCTAAACCCTTTCTGCATCTGCCAGTACATCGGGATTCCGAAAATATGCTGATTGAAAAACATGTAAAACTCTCAACAAATTGAATTTTAGCAACCCTTACCATTAATGTCAAATCGTAGAAAAATATAATATTTTTCGTACTTTTCAAAGTCAAGCATAATCGTTATTGAATATTATTATAACTAAATTTCCGAACATTTTAATGTATTTTCACAAAAAACAAAAAAATCTTTACACAGGCTCTGCAATCCTGCTGACCCCCACATAAATATTTGATATCTGATACCACGTAGGATAATCTACCACGCCGGATTGGGGCAGATTAAAAATTCTCTGGAATGCCCTTACCGCTTCCGCCGTCCGGTTTCCATAAATCCCATCCGCTGCAATCACCGGAATCGCCGGATAGTTTTGGGCAATCCGGTTAAGCTGCTGCTGCATCTGGCGTACTTTTTCCCCGCTGGAACCGATATTCAGATTATATCCCGGCCAAGAGGAAGGCACTCCTGCGATGCTTTGCGCTGAATTGATGTACATATCGTTCCCGAAATAATAGCGGACAATCTCTATTGCCGAATACCCCTCATCCCCCAGATATTTGGACCCCCATTGGCTAAGCCCACTGCATGTAACCCGATTGCCATCGCAATAGGAAGTAAAAATAGGCTGCCGCACACCAGGGCGGGAAAGGTAATTGGCAAAAATCGTATCTACCAGATAATCAATATTTTCAAAAATATTCCTCCCCCGCATCCACTTCTGGTCATAGGCCGTGGATGAGGTAATCGTAAAATTATAGCCCTGATTTCGATACCATTCCGTATACACCCGATTCAAAGTAACTGACATAATGGCCAGAATATTGGCATAAATAGCATTTTCCGGCCATGTAGCATAAATTTCCGAGGACGCCACATTTTTAATATAATCCTTGTATTTCACATAATAGTTAGGAACAGTGGAATCCGAGGGGACACCATCATGCACCACTACATATTCCGGGATTACCACCCTGCTAAGTACGATTTCCCCTGTTTCATCCACGGGTTTGATTTCATCCTCAGGAATTTTGGGCGGATATTCCCCGTACAATGTATGGTCTGGGATGACGATAGTTTCCTCTTCCTCCTGCTCCACCTCTATAGGATTCATCTCAATCGGCTGCAGCGCCAGGGAATCCGGCAATACTTCTGTTCCGGATACCATCACTGGCTCATATCCGGGTGCATTCACTTCGATGTTGTATTCTGAATAGGGCTGTTCTGCCCCTGGCTCCATACTGTACTCCAGCGGAGGAGAAGGCAATGAGATTTCCTCAGTTTGCCCGGATATATCAGTATTCAGTGTTTCTATGATAGAATCAGGCATTCCTTTATAGGAAATTTTCACTGTAGCATCTGTAACCGGTATCAATCCGATGGATGAGGTCACGCTGATTTTCAGCCTGCCGGTATCCGGGCCGGCATTTTGTACGGCATGTATCATATTTACGGGCATAATAAAACCTCTGCATATTTGTTTAACACATTATATGCAGAGGTTCCTTTCCCCGTGAATTGCTGCTGCCATACGCTGCGCAATTCCATATTTCTATATTATTTGGTCAGCACCATCATAATCTCATTGCTCCTTGCAATAAACTTGGTCATCGCTTCCGGTGATAACGGTGCATTTTGCAAAAGTGCCAAATCATAAAGCTGTTCGCAAATCATAGTCACATTGCTGCCATCCTTATGCTCCAATACATATTGTACCAAAGGATGGTTCGCATTAAGAACCAGGGTCTCCCCTTCCTTGCCAAAGCCCATATCCATTCCGTTCATGGCGTACATTTTCATCATATCCTGCATGCGCCTGCTCTCTTCCGAAACAGTAATCATGGAGGATATCTTCTCATCCTTCAGCTTTTCTACTTTCACGGCCAGGTTTTCTTTCTTTAGGGCATCTTTCATAATCTTGCCGATTTCTTCCGTCTGTTTCTCCAATTCTTTGGCCGCTTCCTCGGAAGTTTCCGTTTTGAATGAGTCCGTCAAATCCGCATCGATACGTTTAAATCTAATCCCTTCATTTTTTGCTTCCAGTTGGGAGATAAAGGGCTGGTCAATATTATGGGTGAGGATTACCGCATCCATATTTGCATCTTTAAACATATTGATGTACTGGCTTTGCTGCTGTTCATCCGTCACGTAGTAAATCGTCTTTTCTTTCTTTTCCTCTTCGGATGCGCCTTCGTCGCCCGTTTCTTCTCCTGATGCATCGTCGGACAGATTGCTTTCCGGATTTACTACTTCCGCTTCCACCTTATTCCCATTTTCATCCACGACATCCGCTTCCTCGCCGTCCGTCTTATTCACTTCCAAACATTCCGGCAAAGTCAGATATTTTCCTTCCAGGTTTTTAAAGAGAATGTAATCCGTCATCTTCTCGCAGAATTTATCATCTTTTAAACAGCCGAATTTAATAAACGGGCTGATGTCATCCCAATATTTATCGTATTCCTCTTTTTCCGTCTTGCACATGCCGGATAGTTTATCCGCCACCTTTTTGGAAATATAATCGGAGATTTTTTTCACAAAACCGTCATTTTGCAATGCGCTCCTGGAAACATTTAACGGCAGATCCGGGCAGTCGATAACCCCCTTTAACAGGAGCAGGAATTCCGGAATCACTTCTTTAATGTTATCCGCGATAAACACTTGGTTATTATATAATTTTATAGTGCCTTCAATGGATTCATATTCCATGTTAATCTTAGGGAAATAGAGAATTCCCTTCAGGTTAAACGGATAGTCCATATTCAGGTGAATCCAGAAAAGAGGCTCCTTGTAATCCATAAATACCTTGCGGTAAAATTCCAGATACTCTTCCTTTGTGCATTCATTAGGATGTTTCGTCCAAAGAGGGCTTGTCTCATTCAGAAGTTCCGGCCTCTTTACAATTTTCAGCTTCTGCTCGTCTTCCTCTTTTTCCTTCGGGATTTCCTCTATGACGGTGTCCGTATCCAGTTTTTCTTCCGCCTTTATCGTCTGTGTATCCGTTGTATTGGCTTTGGAAAGATAAATCTCCGTAGGCATAAAGGAACAATACTTTTTGATTACTTCCCTGGCTTTATATTCATTGCAGAACTCCAGGCAGTCTTCATTAATGAAAAGGGTAATCTCCGTACCAACTTCCGTCCGGCCGCTCTCCGTCATTTCGAATTCCGTACCGCCATCGCACTCCCAATGCACGGCCTGTGCACCTTCCTGATAGGAAAGTGTATCGATGTGCACTTGATCCGCCACCATAAATGCAGAATAGAACCCTAAACCGAAATGCCCGATAATCTGGTCTTCGTTTGTCTTATCCTTATATTTTTCAAAGAAATCCGTAGCCCCTGAAAAAGCTATCTGATTAATATATTCCTCTACCTCATCCGCTGTCATGCCGATCCCGTTATCAATAAATTTTAACGTCTTCTCTTCCGGGTTTACCACTACCTGGATTTTTGCCTTATAATCATTGGGCAAGGTACATTCTCCCATCATTTCCAGCTTTTTCAGCTTTGTAATCGCATCACATCCATTGGAAATCAATTCCCTCATAAAAATATCATGGTCCGAATAGAGCCATTTTTTGATAATAGGAAAAATATTATCGCTGTTTATTGATAAATTACCATGTTTTGCTGCCATAATGCGCCACTTCCTTTTCTTTTTCTTTATTTTCTTAGATTCAGCATTCTGTGCAAACAGCTTTAATGCTTTTATTTGCCTAACTGCTTATTAGTTTAATTGCAATAAAAAAAATTGTCAAGACAAAATTAGCACTCATTTAAAACGAGTGCTAATAATTCCGGTTTTTCCCAGTATTTATGCCTATTTGGGCATTTCTAAAATTTTTGTAAACAGTTCTTCATTATCTTTATTCGGTAAAATATTTTCCGTAAATATCAAAAAAATCCGATGTGACCACACTTTCGTCATTCAAAAAAGTGACGCTGTTCCACAACTCCTCGTTCAAATTCCTCATCAGCGATTTTACAAAAGTGTCATATTCCTGCCCGAATACCTCCTTCTTCCGCTCCTCCACAATTTTTACCTTATTGGCATCGGTCTCTGCCCTGTCAAAGGTAGTGACACATTTGATAATGTGATACCCGTATTTCGTTTCCACGATATCGCTGATTTCCCCGGTGCCCAGGTTAAATGCCGCCTCTTCAAAGCTTTCTTCCATATCCCCTTTGCCAAAAGAGTAGGTTCCTTTGTTATCCTCGCTGTACCGCGCAATCAGTTCCTCAAAATCCGTTTCTTCCTCTTTGGCCATCCGCAGTACTTCCTGGGCCGTTTCATAGGCCTTGGCCTTCGCCCCTTCCGTATACTCTATCCTCTTTCCCGTACCGTCCAGCGCATAGGTTTTAATCAGCACATGCTGCACCGTAATGGTCCGCGCCTCATCATCGCTGATTTCCGGATTAATATCCCTGATGATAAACTGATACACCTTGTTCGCCAGCGCATACTCCGCATACAGCCCGGTTACCGTTTCCTCCGTCACTCCCATCAGTTCCTTCTCCGTATCGTTTAAGGAAGAATAATACTCCTTTGCCGCCGCCCCTGCCCATTCCATCTCCTGCTCCGACAGTTCCACCTCATACTCTTTTGCCAGCAGATTCATCGTTTTTATCTGCGCAATCCGCGCCAGCGCCGTGTCCTTAATATTCTGCTCCAAGGTAATCCCTTCCGCATTGGTTTTCCATATTTCAGGGCCGTAGACGCTCTCATACTGGTTCTGGGCATTGGTCAGATATACCATGATTTCCGGCAGCCGGCAGGAAATCCCCTCAATCCGGAACACCTCATCCTTGTCGAAGCCGGTAGTCAGTACCACCTTCGTATTGCTGTCCGCTTCTATCCCGCAGCCTGTAAAATTACATGCAAATAAGGTGACGGCCGCCATACACAAGAACTGCCGCATAATTTTGCCCGTCAGCCTGCCGGAATGCATCCCACATTGCATCGAGCCCTTCTCTTTCATCCGTATCCTGTATATGAAATCCACAAACATATGCATTACCCTCCATTTTCTAATCCGCACACCGAAGCTGAATATCGGCTGGCTTAAGTATACCTTATAGCTGCCCATAATATCAAGACTTACCCGGTAAAAGAATAAAAATGGCGGACAAAGGGCATCGCTTTACGATGCCCGCATAAGGAAACCTATAATTCTTCCCCATTGCTCTCAATGCATTTCTGATACCAATAGAAGGAATCTTTCTTATAACGTTTTTTGCTCCCCTTTCCTTCATCATCCTGGTCCACATAAATGACGCCGTAACGCTTGCTCATTTCCATAGGTCCGCAGGATACAATATCAATAAATCCCCACATAGTATAACCAATCAGTTCCACCCCATCCAGGATTGCTTCTTTCATCTGCTCCACATGAGCCTTCAGGTAATCAATGCGGTACGGGTCATGGACGAAACCATCGCTTTCCAGTACATCCCTTGCGCCCAGGCCATTTTCCGCAACAAACACCGGGAGCTGATAACGGTCATAAACCTGATTCAGGGTGATACGAAGCCCTACAGGGTCTTTCTGCCAGCCCCATTCGCTGGATTCCAGATAAGGATTTGAAATTCTTCCATTGTCTGAGAATGATATAGTAATCACAATTGATATGCGTAAGAAGTATTTTACTGCCAGCTTTTTATCCAGGCTTTCTACCCAGGGGCTTGTTTCCCATTTTCTCGTAGAAGCCCTTTTAGAAAGCCAAAACAAACATCAATACCTGTTTTTTTACAGCCATCCCGACATTGATATCCATTCCGTAATCCAGCAGCTTCTGTGCGAGTACTATGATTCCAAAATATGCAGCGACGAGATAATGGATGCCTACATAATTGTTTTGTTTTCCCAGCTTTTGAGGATGTACCAGAAGCACCCGGGTGAAGAAGCCTGTGGCAATGAGGAAAATGAAATGCTGCTTTTAATTCTCCGGTATATGGAATCCAATTATCAAACCGTCACCTTGAATTCCGTTGCCAAGTTATTTGGATTTCACCCAAATTATTTGAGTTCTTATATGAAAAAACATACAGGAAAAACCTTCAAAGAACTGATTGTCACCCAAAGGATGATTCAGGCAGTTTTTTTCCTGAAAAATACAGGAATGCCTGTTGCAGAAATTGCCAAAGAAGTAGGCTATGAAAACCAGGGATTTTTTTATAAGAAATTCCAGGAATATTATGGGATGTCCCCGGCAGAATACCGGAAGTCATAAGAGGGTCGGGCAAAGGTAACAGTTCAGACACGCACCTTACAGCCGTGAGGGAAATAAAATGCTTCGTTACGCTTTTTTTGGAGCGGGAGCGCGGCGGCGAAGCATTTTATTTCCCTCGCGGTGTCCGCCCCCGTTAACCAAATAGCACTGCCCTCCGAACTATTAATGCAAAATACTCCTCGCCACGTGGAGCCCATTGGCAGAGGCCTGCTGTAAACCTCTTGTCACCCCGGCGCCGTCACCGATGGCTCGAAGGCCCTTTATGCTCGTTTCAAAATTCTTATCCACCACCACCCGGTTAGAATAAAATTTCACTTCCACACCGTAGAGAAGGGTTTCATCCGAAGCAATCCCCGGCGTCACTTTATCCAAAGCTTCCAGCATTTCCTGAATATCCACCATAATCCTATGCGGGAATACCAAAGATAAATCTCCCGGCACCGCATCCTTTAGCGTAGGAATAATATTGTTCCTGCAAAGCCTTTCTTCCGTGGTCCTTCTTCCCCGCTTGAAATCGCCGAAGGTCTGTACCATTATTTTCCCCCCGCAAAGCATATTGGACAGCTGGGCAATCTGCTTTCCGTACTCGATGGGCGTTTTAAAAGGCTTGGTAAAGTTTTTCGAAACCAAAATGGCAAAATTCGTATTATTCGTCTTATATTCCTTCGATTTATAAGCATGCCCGTTTACCACTGCCAGGCCGCCCTCATAATATTCTGTTGCCACCTCACCTGACGGATTCGTACAAAACGTCCTCACTTTATCATCAAAAGTAGGGGTATACAGCACCAGCTTCGCCTCATACAGGTTTTCATTCAAAAACTGCATAATCTCATCCCGCACTTCCACCCTGACACCGATATCCACCGTGCCCGGCATCGTCTCAATGCCGATTTCCGCGCATTTATCTTTAAACCAATCAGCCCCTTCCCGTCCTACGGCCGATACGATTTCCCCTGCATAATAAGTTTCCCCTTTTTCGGTCACAATACCCACAGCATGCCCGTCTTCCACCAGTATCTTGTCCACCATTGTATTAAATAACAGCGTCACCCCTTCTTCCTCCAAATGATGCTGCAGCTTAGAATAAATTTTATACCCCTCTTCTGTGCCTAAATGGCGAATCGGACACTCAATCAACTTCAAATTAGCATTAATAGCCTTCCGGCGTATCTCCCGTATTTCCTTCTCCCTGTCAACGCCATACACTGCCGTATCCGCTCCGAACTTCAAATAAATGCTATCCGATTCCTGAATCAGCTTAAGCGTCTCCTCATACCCAAGAATCGCCGGCAAGTTGCCGCCCACATCCGGCGAAAGAGATAACTTCCCATCCGAAAAAGCCCCTGCTCCCGCAAATCCCGTAGTGATGGAACACGGCTTACACCCCACGCACTGCTTGGTTACCCGCTTCGGGCAATTCCTTCTCTCAATCGAACGCCCCTTCTCTACCACCAAAACCTTCAGATCCTTCTTCAGCCTCATCAATTCATAAGCACAAAAAATCCCCCCTGGCCCCGCGCCAATAATAATCACATCAAACCTATTTTCCATATCTGCCCTGCTCCTTCCTATCTCATACACCAATTATTCAACATCAATTACACCTCATTCCCCACTCCACACCCTTCCGCACTCCACCTATCCCTTCACCTATCCCTTCACCTAGACAATTGTGCACACTACCCTTGGCCGAATATTCTGGCAATATATTCTGTGAAAAGCCCTTTTGTGCCACAGCTTTCACCTTACTGCCCCCAACATCATAAGATTCGGGTGTCAAAACCTGATTTTTGATGAAATTTCTACCCCTTCCTTTGTAAACCATTCCTCACCGTTGGTGAGCAAATAATCTTCCCCGTCCAACACAGCCCTGATAAAATCATGAATAGAATCTAATTTCCTCCGAAACGCCATGCCTCCCCCAAGCAAATCCGTCCGGTGAATATCCGAACCTGCAGTTAAAGGGAACTTATACTTCCGTGCGTAGTCAATCGCCCGTTCATCGAACACCTTTTCATTATGAGCCTTGCTCCTGCTATTGGAATGTGTCGCATTAATCCCCTCTACCCCGTCCACATGCTCCGGAAACAGCCTGATTTCCGGGATATAATATTCTTCCCTGAAAGGGTGGGCATGAATCACCATTCCCCCGGCCCCGTGAATCAGGGCATACTGTTCTTCCACCGATGCTCTTCTCAGTTCTTCATGGGCTAACATAAATTCCTTATCCACCCCATAAATCAAAAACTCCGTGCCCTGATACCCTGACTCATATCCGAAGAAAACATCCAGACCGATTTTATCCCCCATCCGCTTCGCGTCTTCATATCCCTTCGCAAAGGCATCCACCCATTCTTCCCAAGGCATCCCCTTATCTACTGCCGTATTTCCGCCCCAGTTATGGTCTGTCACGATAATTCCTGCATACCCCGCCTCCTTACATGCCTTCGCCATCTCACTGCCCAAATCTATCCCGCAGGCGCTCGCCTGGGATGTATGCAGATGTGTTTCATATAAATACGGATAATCCTTAGGTAATTTCATCTTCATTCTAAAAACCATGCCCTTTCTCCCTGTTCCAAGCCCCTGCCCATTCCTCGGGAATCAACTTTCATGAGCGGCGCAGCGGCCGGTGCATCCTGCTGGCAATTGCCCATAGGATACACCGGCCGCTAACTTCATCTCTTTCCCTCTAACCTCCATGTCACAGCTTTGCTGTGACTCAAATCCAGATGAAAAATGCCGCTTTTCAGGCATTTTTCGAGAAATGATTTAGTTTCACTTGGGCTGCGTATTTGGCAGCCTTAGTGAAACTTCATTTCTTTCCCTCTACTTCTATGGAATCTCCACAATCCACCCTTCCGGTGCATCTATCCTGCCCATCTGGATTCCCGTAAGAGTATCATACAGCTTCTGAGTAACAGGCCCCATACCGTCCATCCCACTGGGCAGACAGATTTCCTTGCCATGGTCTACGATTTTTCCCACCGGGGAAATCACAGCCGCTGTTCCGCAAAGTCCGCATTCCGCGAAATCCTTCACCTCTTCTAAGAATACTTCCCGCTCTTCCACTTCCAGTCCCAGGTATTCCTTCGCCACATGCATCAAAGAACGCCTTGTAATGGAAGGAAGAATGCTGCCTGATTTAGGCGTAACCACCTTGTTATCCTTTGTTACAAACAGGAAGTTAGCGCCCCCTGTTTCTTCCACCTTCGTCCTTGTTCCTGCATCCAAATACATATTTTCATCAAATCCGGCTCTATGTGCCGTCTGGATCGCATGCAGGCTCATAGCATAATTCAGCCCGGCCTTGATATGCCCTGTTCCATGGGGGGCCGCACGGTCAAAATCGCTGACACAAATCGTAAGGGGCTTTACCCCTCCCTTAAAGTATGGGCCCACAGGCGTTACAAATACACGGAACTGATATTCGTCCGCGGGTTTTACTCCAATCACCGGATTTGATCCAAACATATAAGGCCTTACATAAAGGGTTGCCCCGGAGCCAAACGGCGGAACATATTCCTTATTCGCCGCAACTGTTTTGATGACCGCATCAATAAAACGTTCTTCCGGGAACACAGGCATTTCCAGCCTTCTGGCCGAATCCGCCATACGCGCTGCATTCAAGTCCGGACGGAATGTTACGATACGCCCATCTTCCGTGGTATAAGCCTTCATCCCTTCAAAAATAGTCTGCGCATACTGCAGCACCCCTGCACATTCATTGACAGCGACCGTTGCATCCCCCGTCATCATACCTTCATCCCAGGCACCATCCTTATAATTAGAAACATATCGCTCTTTCGTCTCTATGTAATTAAATCCAATATTTGCCCAATCCAGATTTTTCTTTTCCATATTTTTCTCCATTTCCGCGCGGCTTTAATATCTTTCCTTTAACAAGACTGCCAGCTTTGCTGCCCTTTCCAACTTTTCATATGCAACCCCATTTCCGCGCGGCATTTACGGGCCGGCATTGCCGGATTTCGCGCAGGGGAAAGATTTGAAAAGTCTTCCCGCACTTTTCTTACTCATTATTATACTTTTTTCCGGAAAAGTCAATAGCAGCACAATGTTCCCGGTCTACTTTTGGTAACAGTTGGTTTCTGTTCACAGGCCAGGAATGCGCCAAACTGCGCATTCCGCGGGAAAATGTGAATCAGGCCATTTCGGGTTTTGCCCTTACATATTTTACAAACTGATATGCAATATCAAAATAGGTCTGCTCATCGCTATCCGCAGCCACCTTCCATTCTTCCGTTTCGTCCAGGTTAGGAAAATAAGCATCCGCCGCATAAACATGGTCTATTTTCGTCACATGAGCCACATCGCAGTAAGGCAGCATCTGCCGGTAAACACTGTCACCGCCGATAATATAGATATCCTCACTGTTATATTTCTTCAATTCTTCCATCAGTTCTTCCGTACTATGCACCACAATGGCGTCCTTTACCTTATAATCCAGATTGGAAGACAAAATGATATTCGTCCTATTTTTCAAAGGCATCCCCTGGGGAAAAGTCTCCAGCGTTTTCCTCCCCAGCACCACTACCTTCCCGGTTGTCTCCTCCCTGAAAAACTTATGGTCATTGGGAATTCTTATCAGCAAATCCCCCTTATTTCCTATCGCCCAATTGGCGTCCACTGCAACTATTAAATTCATTTTTTCTCCTATTCCAGTTCCGCAAGCCCCTCCCAATCCCCTTTTTTCTCGCGGAGCAATTTCCGGCCGCGCTGCGTCCGTAAATTCTCCGGGGGCTTGTTCGGGGCCTTGCTGTTTCCCAGTTCCGCATGCCCCCTCCCAAGCCCCTTTTTTCTCGCGGAGCAATTTCCGGCCGCGCTGCGTCCGTAAATTCTCCGGGGGCTTGTTCGGGGCCTTGCTGGTTTCCAGTTCCGCATGCCCCCTTAAATAGCAATGGGGATATTCTCCACCTGGGGGCCTGTAATATAATTTTCTACCTTAACATCATCCCGGGTAAACTGATAAAAATCATGGATTTCCGGATTCAGCCAGAAGGCCGGGGCTTCCAAGGGCTCTCTTTTAATTAACTCTTCAATAATCGGAATATGCCTGTCATAAATATGGGCATCTGCAATCACATGCACCAGTTCCCCAACTTTCATGCCACATACCTGCGCCAGCATATGGAGCAGCACCGCATACTGCACCACATTCCAGTTATTAGCCGCCAGCACATCCTGCGAACGCTGATTTAAAACCGCATTCAATGTCAGCTTCTCCTCCCCCTTGCCTTGGGTTACATTAAAAGTCATACTGTAGGCACAAGGATATAAATTCATCTCATGCAGATCCTGATGCACATAAAGGTTCGTCATAATCCGGCGGCTAAAAGGATTATTCTTCAAATCATAAATCACCCTGTCCACCTGATCCATCATCCCTTCCCTATACTGATGCTTCACTCCCATCTGATATCCATACGCCTTCCCGATACTCCCGTCCTCATCGGCCCATTCGTCCCAGATGTGACTGTGCAAATCATGAATATTGTTAGACTTCTTCTGCCATATCCAAAGCATTTCATCCGTAGCACTCTTAAGAGCCGTCTTTCGAAGCGTCAATATGGGAAATTCCTTAGATAAATCATAGCGGTTCACCACTCCGAACCTCTTCATCGTATACGCCGGGGTACCGTCCTCCCAATGAGGCCGCACCTTCTCCCCTTCCGTACTCGTTCCATTATTCAGGATATCCCTGCACATATTTATGAAAATCCTATCTGCCAAACTCATCCCAATCCTCCATATCTCTTCAGAGACCTCTTCTCTGCCCCCACTTCCATCATCCCCTTATACCCTTGCAAACTTTTCTACTTCCTGTCCCACTTATCGCAAAGGGAATTCACCTGATCCGCAAACTTCGCCAAATCTTTGTTGGCCACGCCCTCATTTTTACGGATAACAGCCAACAGCCGCTGCCCGGCTGCCAGCAGGCGGGTAAATACATCCGATACCATATGGCCTTTCTTCTTGGCCATCTTAGGCGTAGCTGCGTATTCAATTTCCCCAGTCATCAAATTAAAACGTGTTCCGCTATAAGGGGCATAAGCGCTTATCTTATGCTCATGCTCCAGACAGGCCGCAAATGTTTCGCACACACTGCCCTCTCCATGTACGACAAAAATCTTATCCGGCTTCTTTTTAAAACCTTCTACCCAGCGGATAAGCCCATCTTTGTCCGCATGGCCGCTAATCCCTGGCAATGCCCTGATAGCTGCACGCACTTCGATAATTTCCCCAAATAGTTTTACCTCTTTTGCCCCTTCTATCAAGGCCCTTCCCAAGGTACCGTTAGCCTGATATCCCACGAACAAAACCGTGCATTCCGGCCTCCAAAGGTTATGTTTCAAATGATGCCGGATTCTCCCGGCTTCACACATGCCGGATGCTGAAATAATTACCTTTGGCTCCAAATCAAAGTTAATCCCTTTTGATTCCTCGCCGGTAATCGCCAAATGCAGCCCTGGAAAACGGATAGGGTTAACCCCTTTATGGATAAGATCCATGGCTTCCTCATCAAAACATTCCGTCACATTTCTCTGAAAAATATCCGTAGCCTCCACCGCCAGCGGGCTGTCCACATAAACCGGGAAGTCAGGGAATCCCTCCACCCTTCTTTCCGCTTTAATCTGGCGCAGGAAATAAAGCATCTCCTGTGTCCTGCCTACCGCAAAGGAAGGGATTACCACATTCCCCCCTGCTTCGAAGGTTTCCTGCAGTACCCTTGCCAAATCCGCCACATAATCCGGCTTCACCTCAGAATGGATTCTGTCCCCGTAGGTGGATTCTATTACCACGTAATCCGCCTCTTCCGTCATAATCGGATCTTTAATCAAAGGCTGGTCTATATTGCCCAAATCGCCGGAGAATACGATTTTCCTCTTCTGGCCCTCCTCCGTAATCCAGACCTCAATGCTGGCCGAGCCGAGCAGATGTCCCACATCCGTAAAACGTATTTCTACCCCTTCGCATAACTCCACTATGTGGTTATACTTACACGGAACGAGCCTTTTGATTACACCGTCCGCATCCTCCATAGTGTATAGCGGCTCATGGGGCTGTATCTCCGAATGACGTTTTGCCTTCCTGTTCTTCCATTCTGCTTCCTGCATCTGGATATGTGCACAGTCACGCAGCATAATACTGCACAAATCCGCGGTGGCAATAGTTGTCAGAATCTGTCCCCTAAAGCCCTTGGCATATAAAGCCGGCAGCATACCCGAATGGTCCACATGGGCATGGGTTAAAAGCACATAGTCGATCATAGCATCTTCTATGGGCAATTCCGCCATTTCATACTTCCTGACCCCCTGCTCCATCCCACAGTCTACCAGAATATGTTTGCCGGCAGCTTCCAGATAATGACAGCTTCCCGTCACCTCATGGGCTGCTCCGATAAAAGTTAATTTCATATGTACGCCTTTCCGCCTGACCTACAGGCATAGTCTTTACTTTTCATTCCATTTCAGCACAAACATTTTCCAGCAATCTCCACGGAAAGGCAAACTGCCGCCTAAAATCAGCAAATTGTTTCTATTTTACCGTTGTTTTTCACATAATGCTTCAGCAGCCCTTCGATTTCCCCTGACCTTACGGCAATGTCCGTCCGGTAATACAGGCAGTCCACTTTCCGGTACTGGCCAATCACTGCTCCCGCAAACAACTCCAAATCCTCTTCACTATCCGCATCCCCGTGAAAGAAGAACACTTTTCTTCCGTATCTTTTTTCTATTTTCTCTTTTAGTAATTTGCCGTGCTCTTTGTCTGTGTCCATAAAGGCAATGTAATACCTACGCCCTGCATACTCCTCCACAAGACTTTTTCCCCTGCCATTTGCACCACCAACAACTACACAGATTTTTTTCTTCCACATGTCCCTTCTCCTCGCATTATAACTATTTTTGCATTTACTCTATCGCGCCTTGCCTAATTATTATACAAAAATCGACACCCATTAGCAAGAAAGAAAGGCCATTACGCGATGCCTTACACTTTCATTTACGGTAAAACAATTAAATTTTGCTATTTCAACTCGTTTGCCATTGTGTAGAACTGGTAATAAATCCCTCGCTTTTCCAGCAAGTTCTCGTGATTCCCCTCCTCCGCGATGCCTTTTTCCGTCAAGACAAGAATCCTATCGGAATTACGTATACTTGACAGCCTATGGGCTATTGTTAACGTAGTCCTCCCTTCCGACAGCCTTGCCAGAGACTCCGCCACTGCAAATTCGCTTTCATTGTCAAGCGCCGAAGTTGCCTCGTCCAAAATAATCACCGGCGGATTTTTCAAAAACACCCGGGCAATGCTAATCCTCTGCTTCTGCCCGCCGGAAAGCTTGACCCCCCGCTCCCCCACATAGGTATCATAGCCATCCTTCAGATTCATAATAAACTCATGTGCCCCTGCCCTCTTCGCCGCTTCCACCACCTCTTCCTTCGATGCATCCCCTCTCCCGTAAATGATGTTCTCATAAATCGTACCGGAAAAAAGATAAACATCCTGCTGGACAATCCCCACATTCGTTCGTAAGCTTTTTAATGTAAAATGCCTGATATCCTCCCCGTCAATCAATATTCTCCCTTCTGTCACATCATAGAATCTGGGAATCAGATTGCACAGGGTGGTCTTCCCCCCGCCGGAAGGCCCTACAATCGCCACCTTCTCCCCGTGGCGGATGCTTAAATTCAGGCCGGTAAATACAATATTATGGTCATCCGGATATTCAAAACTCACGTTTTCAAACACAATATTCCCCTGTGTCCCTTTCATCTCAATCGCATCGGGATCATCGAAAATCTCAATATCAGCATCCATAATCTGCAAAAAGCGTTCTATCCCTGTCATCCCCCGCTGGAACTGCTCGGCAAATTCAATAATCCTTCGGATGGTGGCTATCATCGTCGTCACATAAAGCATATATGCCACCAGGTCTCCAGGCATAATCATTCCTTTTATCATGAAAATACCCCCGGCTACAAGCACCGCCAGATACATGATACCATCAAATATTTTGGTTGTAGTCTGAAAAGCCGCCATGTAGCGGTAGGTTTCCTTTTTTATATCCAGGAACTGTCCGTTGTCCCTTTCAAATTTCCGCTTTTCCTCCTCCTCGTTGGTAAAAGCTTTTACCACCTTCTGCCCCAAAAGGCTGTCCTCTATCCTGGCATTCAATTCACCGATCTGATTCCTTTGCTTGCTAAAAGCACCCCGCATCTTGAAATTCAGCGACATGCATACTCCAATCATCACCGGAACTACAAGAAAAATAATCAGCGTCAATGGAAGGTGAATCCCTGCCAATATAATAAATGATATAAAAATCTTTATCCCGGCAATGAAAAATTCCTCCGGACAATGATGGGCAAATTCCGTCACATCGAACAAATCATTGGTAATCCTGCCCATGATCTGCCCTACCTTCGTATTATTATAATAGGTATTGGAAAGCTTCTGCAAATGGGAATAGGCATCCCTTCGCATATCCGTCTCAATCTTCGCCCCCATAACATGCCCCATATCCGCCATATAGTAGCTGGCCAGGGCATCTACAATGCGCAGCCCCAGGTAAAGCAGCCCAAGGCTGCCTATCGTACGTACGGAAAGGGAGGCCAGCCGATAAAGCCCCTCATTGGTAATATAGCGCATAATAAGGGGCAGCACCAACTCGCATACCGTAGTCAGCGCCGCACAAAACAAATCGGAAAACAACGTTTTCCTGTATGGTTTAAAATAAGGAACAAATCTCTTTAGCAGTTCTTTCGTTTTATATTGTCTGTTGTTCATAAAATATCACAGTTCCTGCCATGCCAAGGCGTGGCAGCAGTCTCCTCATATTTTTTGTTACTGCCCACTAAGGTGCCGGCAACTATTTTTCCATTATTAAAGTCAATTATACCATACCCACATACAATAAATCAAACATGAATGGCAGGTGAACACACTTGTTTTTTTCAATATCCAAACTCATACTGCTTATCATTGCCCTTTCTGCCGATGCTTTCACCGCCGGCTTTGCATATGGTGCAGATAAAGTAAAAATCCCCCCTATATCCGCCGTCATTGTGGCTGCGCTTTCCGATTTGCTCCTCATTTCTTCCCTTATCATCGGAGCCCTCTTCAAAGCATACATCCCCCCTGCGGTTACTTCCTTCCTGTCCTTTGCCATACTGTTCGTATTGGCCATAGTAAAAATTTTCGACAGTTCCCTGAAAAAAACCATCAAAGAAGCCAACTGTGACGATGTGGAAATCCTCTCCCCTGCAGAAGCCCTCTCCCTGGGTTTCGCCCTTTCCGCCGACAGTGCAGCTGCCGGCATCGGGGCTGCCTCCTCCGAGTTCTCCCTTCCCCTCACAGCCCTTCTTACCTTCCTCATCAGCCTGTTTGCCATTTACGGAGGCTGCCGCCTCGGAAGGCTTCTCTCTTCCAAATCCGACCTGAACTTCTCCTTCATCGGCGGATTGCTCCTCCTCATTTTAGCGGTCTCCAAAGTGTTATAACGTACCCTTCCCCCTCTTATGAGCAAAAGGAATTGGCCCAACGGCCAATTCCAAAGAATGCTCCCTATTCCCCCCTATTCTCCGCCGCACAAACCTCCGCAATCTCCCCTTCATCCGTCTCCATTCCCTTCTTCCTTCGTCCATTCCCCTGCTCTGCAATTCCCCCCACTACCAACAATTCATGCACTACCAAAGGCATAGCTGACAGCGCTGCCAGCATCCCCCACTCCTTAAGCGATAACCGGACCGTTCCAAACAACTTGATGAAATACGGAATCTCCGTCACCAGCGCCTGCAAAACAATCCCCGACGTACAGGCGAATATCATATAATGATTGGAAAAATGATTCATCCGGAATACTGATTTATTCACATCCCTCATCCCTACCGCATGCACCAGCTGGCTCATACCAAGCACAGTAAATGCATGGGTCTGTGCCTTATTCAGAAGTTCCGGTATACTGAGCATCGCCTTCAGGTTATACAAATTCACCGGCAGCCCCTGCCCCTCCAATGCCCCATAAGGCACCTGCAAAAAAGCCGCTATACTAATAGCCGCAATCACCGCCCCATAACAAAGCGTACAAGCCAGCCCCCCATGGGCAAAAAGATTCTCATCGCTCTTTCTTGGCTTTTGCCGCATCAGTTCCTTTCCGTCATTTTCATCCACTCCCAGGGCCAATGCCGGAAAAGAATCCGTAATCAGATTAATCCATAGAATATGGCTGGCTTTTAACGGAGATGGGAATCCTGCAAGAATAGCTGCCAGCATCGTAATGATTTCCCCAAAATTGGAGGAAAGCAGAAATAAAATTGCCTTCCTGATATTTTCGTAAATCCCTCTCCCCTCTTCGATGGCTTTTTGAATGGTTGCGAAATTATCATCTGTAAGAATCATATCCGATGCATTTTTTGCCACATCCGTACCGTTCATCCCCATAGCAATACCGATGTCCGCCGCTTTTAAGGATGGGGCATCGTTCACCCCGTCTCCTGTCATGGCTACGATTTTCCCTTTCTTTTTCAGAGCCTTCACTATTTTTACCTTATGTTCCGGCGAAACCCTGGCATAGATTCGGGTGCGTTCCGCTTTTCTGTCAAACTCCTCATCCCCCATCTTATCCAGTTCGCTGCCGCTGATGCACTCCTCCCTGCTGCCTGCAATGCCCAGTTCCTTCCCGATGGCATAAGCTGTGTCCACATGGTCACCCGTAATCATCACAGTGGACACCCCTGCCCCCCGGAATACGCGCACCGCATCCGCCGCCTCCGGCCTTGCCGGATCCATCATCCCTACCAGCCCCACAAAGGTTAACTCCCTCTCTTCCGCCTCCGGCGCATCCTCACGCATCGCTACGGCCAAAACCCTAAGGGCTTCCGATGACATTTGCCCCGCTGCATGCACTATCTCCCTCTTTGCCGATTCAGTCAGGGCTATTTTTTTCCCCCGGGATAACAAATATTTGGAATGCCTTAAAACCTCCTCCGTGCCCCCTTTTGTATAAGATACTCTGCCTTGCTTCCCTTTATGCAAAGTCGTCATCATCTTTCTGTCGGAATCGAAAGCCTTCTCTCCTATCCGCGGATAATCCTTTTCCATATCCTCCCTGTGCAAATCAAATTTTCCCGCCAAATCCAGCAAAGCCAGTTCCGTAGGGTCTCCGATACGGCTTCCCTTGCCAATCACCCCGTCATTACAAAGCACACATCCTCTCAGCAGTTCTTTGTGCCTCCCCGAATCCAGATTATCCACAGGAAATATCCTGCCCTCTGCGTAACATTTTTTTACCGTCATCCGGTTCTGGGTCAGCGTACCCGTCTTGTCCGAGCAGACCACATTCACCGCCCCAAGCGTTTCCACCGACGGAAGTTTGCGGATAATCGTATTTACTTTTACCATTCTGGACACGCTTAGTGCCAAGACAATCGTTACAATCGCAGGAAGCCCCTCCGGCACGGCCGCCACCGCCAGGGAGATTGCAGTCAGCAGCATATCCCCCACATCCCTCTTTTGCATCACCGCCACGAAAAACAAAAATACGCAAATAAAAACGGCCAGACCGCTCAGCACTTTCCCCAAATCCGCCAGCCTCTTTTGAAGGGGCGTCATCTCCTCTTTTGCCTCGCTAATCATGCCTGCAATATGTCCAATCTGGGTATCCATCCCGGTGGCAACTACTATTCCTTCCCCTCTTCCATAAGTGACATTGGTGGACATATAGGCCATGTTTTTGCAGTCCCCGATGTCCTCCTTATCCTTTGCCACATACCCCGCATCCTTATCCACCGGCACAGATTCCCCTGTCAAAGCCGATTCCTCGATTTTCAGGCTCATGGTTTTCGAAAGGCGCAGATCCGCCGGCACCTGGCGTCCCGCTTCCAGGCAGACAATATCCCCCGGCACCAGTTCCCCTGACGGAATTTCCGTCTGCCTTCCCTCGCGCTTCACAATGGCATGGGGGCTTGTCAGTTTTTTCAGCGCTTCAATCGCCTTTCTGGCCTTCCCTTCCTGAATCACCCCTACACAGGCATTCACCCCGATGACCGCCACAATAATCATGGCATCCTCCGTCTCCCCCAAAAACAGGGATATGGCGGTCGCCACGAAAAGGATAAAAATAAGGGGGTCATTAAGCTGCTCCATGAACAGGGCAAACTTTGTCTTCTGCTTCTGCTCTTTCAACGCATTTTTCCCATACTGCTTCAGCCTTCCCGCTGCTTCCCCATGGCTTAAGCCTTTTTCCATATCACATTTCAAAAGTTGTCCGACTTCACGGACCTGCCTGTTTTCATACATACACATTCCTCCGCTTGTACTTTCTCCTATGCTTTTATATGCTTGTACGGAATGGAATATGTATGATTTTATTTTTTTACGAAAACAAATCGTTCCTCGTAATATTGTTCAGCCATTTACCGCTTTTATAATGTTTGAGCACCCAGGGCCATTTTATGAACTCATCGGTGCACAGCAGGAAATAGACCCACATCACAGGCAGGCGCAGGGCGAAAGCAGCGATGAAGCCAAGGGGTACCGCATAGCACCACATGTCGATGGTATCACAGATAAAGCCGAACCTGCTATCCCCACCTGCACGGAAGACACCGGCGATTAACGTGGTATTCACGGCGGCCCCCATCACGTAATACGTATTGATAAACAGCATATATTTCAAATAATGCATCGCCTGTTCTGACAACGAGGCATAGCTAAGCACCAAAGGCATGGAAGCTAAGATGATCAGGCCACCGACTGCCCCCGTAATCACAGTCAGCTTCATCAGCTTCTTCGCCCCTTCCCTGGCTTCTTCCAGTTTATTCTCCCCGATAATATTCCCCAGCAGAATCCCTCCTGCACTGGCCATCCCAAAGCAAAGTATGGTACCGAAATTCCTCACCACAATCACGAACGAATTAGCGGCCACCGCATCCGTTCCCAGATGCCCTATAATTACGGAATACATGGAAAATGCCACGCTCCAGGATATATCATTCCCCAAAGCCGGTAAGGAAAGCCTGACAAAATCGGCAAAAAGCATTTTATTTTTCACAAACAGATACTTGAAGTCCAGCTTAATATCCTTGCTCAAACAGGATACAACAAAGCATGTCAGCAATTGTACCAGCCTGGACGCAGATGTGGCGATAGCCACCCCCATAGCCCCCAGCTTCGGGGCGCCGAACAGTCCAAAGATGAATACGGCATTCAAAAATATATTTAAGGAAAAAGCCAACACATTCATCGCTGTGCTGATTACCACCCTTCCTACACTTCTTAAAACAGCAAGATAAACCTCCGTAACCCCCCAGCACAGATAGCACACGCTCATACACCGCAAATAGCTTGTTCCAATGGCAATCAGTTCCCCATCGTTGGTAAAGATGCGCATCATCCATTCCGGAACGAACATAGCCGCACCGGCAAATACCAGGGAAATGGCCAAAGAAAAACGCAGCGCAATTCCTTCCACAACCCGAATCGCCTGCATGTCCCCTTTCCCGTAATATTGCGCGCAAAGCATAGTTGCACCGGTACCCAGGCCATAAAATACCATAAAAAGCACACTTGCATACTGAGCCGCCAGCGATACTGCCGAAATAGACGACTGCCCCACATAATTGAGCATAATCACATCCGCCGAACTGACTGCCGCACTCAGCAGATTCTGTATTACAATCGGCAATACCAACTTAAATATTTTACTGTAAAACGTATCTCCTTTTGTCATCTCAAAGCACCATGCCTTTCTTAAGTTCGCATTTCATTATGAGAGAGTATATCATATATTTTTATAATTTCCAGACCTATTTTATATTTTTCTAAAATATTCTGCACGGGTTCAGCCAACCGGGAAAAAGTACTAAAGACTCACTCTTTTAATGGAAAGAAAGTCAATGATTCCTTGCAAACATTTCCAATCTCATGTAAAATAAAGCAGGGTCTATGAAAAAGAAAAAGGAGGTTAACGCTGCATCACGCAGCGGGAAAAGAAATGAAAAAAATTCAGACTAAAATCATGATTCTTGTTATGATAGCCACAATGGGCGTTTCATTTATTAATGTTGCCCTAAGCACGGCGATTTCCCGGCGTTCCACGCTGACAGCCCTTGAACAGACTTTGATTGAAACTACGGATATGGCAGCATTAGCCGCCCAGAATATGATATCCACTTATACGTTAACCATTTCGGAAATTGCTTCTTCCCCTATACTGACTTCACCGGAAATAACCCCTTCCGAAAAACAGGCATTTTTGCAGTCGAAAGTGGATGCCTATTACATGCGTTTCGGCGGCATGGCCGATTCCAAAGGAATGGATGAGGTGCATGGCATAGATGTGTCCGGCGAACCGTTTTTCCAAGCAGCCCTTCAGGGGAAAAACTACATGTCTTCACCTTACAGGCTGGAAAACGATGTGTATCTGGTGGTGTCCGCACCTGTTATGTCCGAGGGCACGGTTTTGGGTGTTGTGTATTTCCAATGCGATACTAATATTCTGCAGTCCATTATCAGCGAGATACAAATCGGGGAAGAAGGGGATGCCTACATACTGGATAAAGAGGGGACCACTATCGCCGCCTTGGAAACTGAGGAAGCAGAAAGCCAGGAAAATCTCATCCGGGAACTGGCCGCCAATCCCGATGACAAGTACTTACAGGAATTGGGCTCTATTGAACAGAAAATGGTTGCCGGGGAACGAGGCATTGGAACATATACTTATCCGGAAGACAATACTGTTTACGTCCAAGGCTATGCCCCTATCCCAGGAACAGACGGCTGGAGCGTAGGCGTAACAATTAGCGAAGACGAATTCCTTCATTATGCTTATGTGGGCAATAACATCCAGCTGGCGGTAGGTGTGATCCTCTGTATCATTGTAATTCTTGTTTCCGCCCTTGTATGCCGTTCCATCACAGGGCCTATTGTAAAATGTGCCAGACGCCTGCATGCCCTTTCAGAGGGCGACCTTCATAGTCCCCTTCCGCAGGTGGCAGCCAAGGACGAAACCCGCATACTTTCCGATTCCACCGCTCATTTAATAGAAAACTTCAGGGTTATGCTGCAGGAAATAGGCATTGTACTTAGCAGCATTGCCAACGGTAACCTGACTGTGGACAGTGTGCCCGAACATTACCCCGGAGACTTCCACTCTCTCCAGGAAAACCTGCAAATCATAAGCGACAAACTGAACCGGACTCTGGGAGGCATTGCCGAAGCATCCAATCAGGTTTCCAACAATTCTATCCAGGTAGCTTCCTCCAGCACCTCCCTCTCCCAAGGTTCTACGGAGCAGGCCAGTGCTATTGTACAGCTATCCGCTACGCTTTCGGATATGGACATGGATGCGAAGAAAACTGCCCAGCTGTCAGAGCAGACCAAAACTGCCATGGACAATGCCCAGATGCAGTTATCAGTAAGCAAAGAAAATATTGAAAACTTAAATCAGGCTATGGAGATGATTACCTCCACCTCAAATGAAATAAAGCACATCATTGACACTATCGAAGGCATCGCCCTTCAGACCAATATTTTGGCCCTGAACGCCTCCGTAGAAGCCGCAAGAGCCGGTGAGGCCGGGAAAGGCTTTGCCGTAGTGGCAACCGAAGTGCGGGAACTGGCTTCCAAATCCAATGCAGCCGCAAAAGCTACCATGGAATTGGTTCACCGTTCCATCGAAGCCGTAAACAATGGCGCCGATGCCGTTACCAATGTTACCTCTTCCGTTTCCCAGGTAGTAGACCTGGCCGGACAGGCCGCTGAGCAAATGGCAATGATGGATGACGCCGTAGAAAGGCAGACCAGTTCCATCAACCAGGTAACCCAGGCTGTCAGCCAGATTTCCGATGTGGTGCAGTCCAACTCCGCTACCGCCCAGCAAAGCGCCGCCACCAGCGAGGAACTTTCCAACCAGGCCTCTATATTGAATCAATTAGTGGGCGGATTTACTCTGCGCAGGTAATGGACAAAAGGTTAATTTTCATATTATGAATCAAGGCCGCCGGCTTAACCGGTGGCCTGTACTGCCCCTATATGGGGCTTTTTTTAATTGAATATAAAACGGCTGCTTTTTTTATAAAAAATATATATGAAATAACATTGAGCATCAATGCTCCAATCCATGCCATACCTTCTGCATATATGGTTGCTGCAAATCCAAATACAGGTAATCCAAAATAAACAGCAGGTATACGAATAATCATTTCAATTATTCCAGAACACATAGGTATAGCAGGTTTACCTAATCCTTGAATGCAACTGCGAAAAACAAACAATAAATTCAAAAGAACAATAAATACTGCTAATAATTTTAGAAATATTGAAGCATAATCAACAGCTTCCTGTCCAGTAAGCATTAATTTTGCCAGTAGATCCGAAAAGAAAAATAGTATTATTCCAAGTAATAGTGCTGAAAGAAGCGCCATTATGGCTGCAGTTTTTGTACCATTACGAATTCTTTCAAACTTCTTACCACCAAAATTCTGACCTGAAAATGAAGATATTGCAAAACCAATAGTTATTCCCGGCAACATAAAAAAATTTAGATATTTATTACAGACAGAATATGCTGATGTATAAACAACGCCATAACCATTTATACAACTTTGAACAAATATGCATCCGACAGAAGTAATTGAATTCATAAATGCCATTGGCAAGCCGTTTTTCAACAATTCCATTACTAATCTAAAGTTGAAAATGAAATCACGTTTGTTAATTTTTAGTTCATTCATTCTATGTAATCTAAAATAACAAATAACAACAGAAATTAATTGTGAAACGATTGTTGCATATGCTGGTCCGGAAACACCAAATTTGAATAAAAAAATCAATAATAAATCCAATATTATGTTTAATGCAGATGAAACACCTATTGCTAATAAGGGAGTTCTGCTGTCACCCATCCCTCTTAAAATTGATGATAGTAAATTGTATGCTACCGTAATGAGCAAACCGCTGAATATAATGTAGCCATAAGTTAAACAATCGTTTAAAAGTTCATCATCCGTTTGTATGATCTGTAAAATTGGTTTTAAAAGCAATAAACCTACCGCTGAAAAAAGAACCCCAAATACAGCAGATATTTTTATAGATGAAGCAATTATTTCTTTCAGCTTACTTAAATCTTGTTCTCCACAGGCTTGAGATATATTAACAGAAAAGCCATTTGTTATGCCCATAATAAACCCTGTTAAGAAAAAAGAAAATGTTGTGAAATTACCGACGGCGGCAAGGGAATTGTCCCCCAATCCCTTCCCGATAATAACCATGTCTGCCAATGAATATACCTGTTGTAATATATTGGAAAATAACATCGGAAAGAAAAAAATTAAGAATGACTTTGTTACTGAACCTTTGGTAAAATCTATTTTATTCATGATTACACCGTCCTCAAACTAATCTTATTTAGTTTTATCATTAACGATATAGAACTTATATCAAAAAGCTTGCTTTTTTGTCAAAATTATGGTGTAATCAAAAATAACTTAAAATTATGCAACCTTATGAATTTAGAATTTGTTATTATATAAAGGAATATTTTATGAAAATAAGAATAGAACTTAATAGACAATTATATTTGCAAAAGGTACATGGATATAAAAAAGAATCATACTATTTAAGAGATTCTGTATTTGAAGCAATAACAAGTGGAGATATAGAAAAATTGAAAATTCTTATTTCCTCGGGAATGATAAAGCTTTCTACTGAAATGAGAGTTTTATCAGAAAATCAATTAAATAATATGAAGTATCATTTTGTGATTATTGCAACACTCCTTGCAGAATCAAGTCTGGGCAGCGGATTAGGCCATGATGAAGCTTATATGATAGCAGATATTTACAGTCAAAAATCGGACAAAGCTGCAACATGTGAGGATCTGCAGGTTTTGCTTGAGGATATGTGTTTGGATTTTGCTAAACGAATATGCGAAATAAAAAAGGACGACATAATATCAATTCATATCAGAAAATGTATAGATCATATTTATGAAGATCTAAATGCAGATTTATCTACGAAAGGATTAGCTGATTTTACAAAGCTGAATGTATCCTATCTATCGAAATTATTTAAGCAGGAAACTGGGCAAACTATTAAATCCTATGTTACTGCCGCTAAAATGGATACAGCGCAAAATTTGTTAAAATATAGTAATTTAAGTTATTTTGAAATTTCTGCATCACTTGGATATTCTTCACAAAGTGCTTTTACATATGCTTTTAGAAAATTTACAGGTATAACTCCAAAAAAATACCGCGAAAAAAATTATGAAGTAAATAATTACATTGAAGACAATAACCTTTTCTGATTATGACAAAAAGTATAAAAGCAACGGACAGTTCCGGCTGCTTTTTCTATTTCTCCAATCTCATGTTTCAGGCAAACCCAGAAAGCTGGACAGCGACTTAAAAGAAAAAATCTCATATCTGAAAGGACGCTATCCCCGCATGGGTGCGGCAGTTCATTTGTTCATCAGCTCTGCGTCTTATGCGTCTGGCTCTGTGATGGCAACATACCCATTCCTTTTCGCTTTGCATATCAATCATTTACTCAAATTTTCGGTCATACAAGAGCGCTGCAACCAGCACTACAAGGCAAGAACCGCAATTATGCACCAATGCCCCCGTAGTAGGCGTAAGCAATCCTAAGAGCGATAATGCGATTGCCACAAAGTTAATGCAAAGTGATAAAGAAATACAGAACTTGATTGTTCTTACGCAAGAATTAGATAATCGTTTCAAATATGGAATTTTCGCTATGTCATCACTCATTAAAGCAATGTCTGCCGCTTCTACTGCTATATCACTGCCCATTGCCCCCATCGCAACGCTGACATTGGCGGTCTTTAATGCAGGAGCATCATTCACGCCATCGCCAATCATACATACTGCTTTACCAATCTCTTGAAGTTTCGTAATCTCCAGTACTTTTTCTTCTGGCAAAAGTCCTGCATGAACATCCTCAATACCAATCTGTTTTGCAAAGTATTTTTTCTTCATTCACTACTGCTGAAATTCCTTTGCCAGCAGTCATGTGAAAGTCCTCTACCTTGAATAGCTTTGTATTTTTTTGTTTTGCATAAGTAACAACGGCTTTCGCAAGAGGATGTTCGGAATAACTTTCTGCTGAAGCATGTTTTGTTGCCTGCCCGATTGCCGCCATGATTGCTGTAGGCGTAGCGAGTACCAACGCACACGGACAAAATACAACAAGCACAGTCACCGCACGCACAATATCTTTTGTTACTGCAAAAGATATTACCGCTATTAATAAAGCTATGGGGACAAGCCAACTCGCTGCCTTATCAGCAATACGAGCCATTGGAGCTTTTTTTTCCTCAGCTTCTTCCACCATACGGATAAGTTTTTGCAGAGAGCTGTCCTCACCAATTTTTGTGGCACGAATGTCTACTGTTCCAAAACGATTGATTGTACCACAAAAAGCACTGTCACCTACAGCCTTATCAACGGGCAGCGACTCACCTGTCATAATAGACTGGTCAACAGATGTTGTGCCTGTAATAATCTTCCCATCAACAGGAATTGCTTCACCTGGAAGCACTCGCAAAACATCATTCAGAACAATATTTTCTGCGGCAATCATTTCTTCCTTTCCGCCTAATATTCTGCGTCCTTGCTGCGGCGTAAGACTGATTAGATTTTTAAGTCCTTTTTTTGCTCTTTCAGTAGTTTTTTCTTCTAAAATAGCTCCGATTGCCATAATAAATGCAACTTCCCCTGCTGCAAATAAATCCCCAATAGCGATTGCCGCTATCATGGCAATAGAAATCAGCAATGCAGAAGAAATCTTGCTGATACCAGTATTATGAATTCCCCTCCAAATAGAAAGGTATAGCAGAGGAATACCACAAATAATCACCGCAACCCATGCAGGGTCAGTCAAAACAGTCATTTTGTTCATTATGATACAAAATAGCAAAATTGTTCAGAAAGGATATTAAAATGGATAGAAGACAATTAAAAACAAGACAAGCTATCTTTTCAGCTTTTACAAAGCTTCTTGAAACAAAATGCTATGAAAAGATAACCGTGCAGGAAATACTTGATGAAGCAAATATTGGCAGAAGTACCTTTTATGCTCACTTTGAAACAAAAGATGAAGTGCCGCCATCTGTTTTCTGCCACCTTTTACAGCATTTACAGGAAAACGACAATAATATTTTAGGGTTGCTGTCTTGTGAGAGCAGCGAGATTTTTTTGCGTTATTTTAAAGACAGCCTTAATGAACTAATACAGACACAATTTGTAAAACAAAATTATAGAAAACATCAAAATATACCACAAGATTTTCTAATCAATCACATTTCAGGCAGTTTTGTAGAAATGGTTTTGTGGTGGTTAAAAGACAGACATAAACATACTCCAGAAGAATTAGACTGCTATTTCCGCGCTGTTATTCTGCCTATTTTATAAAAAAACCCTGGCAAATTTTGAATTTACCAAGGTTAAATGCGGAAGATGGGACTTGAACCCACACGATGTAACCATCACAAGATCCTTAGTCTTGCTCGTCTGCCAGTTCCGACACTTCCGCATGGAATATAGGAAATAATTTTTATTAAATCCTCATGTCGCGAATAATATGATACCATTACACAGAAAAAAAGTCAATGGATTTCCTCAATTTTTTTTCAAAAAAATTTGAATATAATAGTTGACAAAATTAGCAAAACCCAATATAATATTACTTGCGTGCAGGAATGGCGGAATTGGCAGACGCGCACGGTTCAGGTCCGTGTGGTAGCAATACCATGAGAGTTCAAGTCTCTTTTCCTGCATTGAATATAGGCTTCGGAATACCGGTAAAAGGGATTCCGAAGTTTTTTTGCGGCAATTGCAAAATGCCGGCAGACTAAGCTGCCGGCATTTCTGACTTATCATAAAGACATATTTCTCAATCCTTTTTATCATCTCGTCTTTATTCATCATAATAATGTGGAAATTATCTCAAAATTATCTCAATCGTCACAATATTTTTTAACGATAGCCTCAAATTCCTCCCGCACTTCAGTAAAGGCCTTTAACAGTTTGGATGAGAATTCACCGCTTTGCCCGTTGATAACCATCTGGAATGCCTTATCCGTCTTGTATGCCGCCTTATAAACACGCCTTGAAGTAAGGGCATCATAAACGTCTACCAGGGAAACAATCTGTGCCGCAATGCTGATTTCCTCCCCCTTCAAGCCATCCGGATAACCTTTTCCATCATATTTTTCATGATGATGCCTTGCAATATCGTAAGCATAACTGCAGAACTCCTCGTTGTCAATATGGATTAGCTTGTCTATAATTTCCGCGCCCCTCGTTGTATGGGATTTAATCACTTCAAATTCGTCTTCATTCAATTTGCTGGACTTCAATATAATATTATCGGGAACTACTATCTTGCCTATATCGTGCAAAGCGGACGCACGGCCTATCATTTCTACTTTTTCCTTTGTGAGTTCGTATTCTGGATACAGTTCCATTACACTTGTTCCAAGGCAGAGCGAAAATTCCCGAATCCTTTTTATATGCTGCTCCGATTCCAGATTTCTAAATTCCACAATATTGCTCAGGGAATCAACAATAATTTCATTTATATGTTCCTGCTTTTCCGTCATCAGCTTTAACATAGCATTTTGCTTTTTCAGCTTTTCTGTCTGGGTTTTTACCGTAATCTCAAGCTGCCTTTTATATTGGAATACTTCCACTACGTTATCTACCAGCTGGGTCAATGCATCCGAATGAAACGGCTTTTTAATATAGCTTACAATTCCATATTCATACCCTGTCTTCTCATATTCCGCTGTCTTCTCACTGGTTATCATAATAAAAGGGATTCTCTTCAAAAACCCTTTTTCGCTCAGGTGGCGCATCACCTTAAAATTGTCTTTTGCCGGTATCATAAGGTTCACTAGGACAACAGCAATCGCAGACGCATGTTTTCTAAAAACATTAACTCCGTCTTTTTCATTGGAAACTTCCAGGATTTTATATTTATCCTGTAACAGTTCCACTAATTTTGAGCGGCTGGCATTATCATCTTCAAGTATTAAAATCGTATCGCGTACCATCTTCTGCCCTTATCTCCTTTTATTTTTTATATTATAGCGAATTATGCCACAGTGCTGCAAATCACTAGGAATTGGCCGCTGGGCCAATTCTTTTTATAGTTTTACCATTACTACATTGCTGTTTCTCAGTTTAAAAATAACCCGGAACACCTGAGACGGCAATGTATATCTAAATGTATTAATGTCAATAATGCTCCCCTCAAATGCATTCCCCCTGACGATAACCGCTTTCATATCCTGATCGGTTACATTTGTCAGTTTGGATATATCGGCATCCAAATCGGCCAGTTCATGGTCTTTGGTCACAATAGCGGCATTTAACTTCTGTATCAATTCCACCGCCTTTTCCTTATTGGGCGGAAGAGACTGCAGAATCCGATTCCAATGCTCTTCCAGCATTGACAGTTCATTCAAAATAAATTCTCTTTTCTCCGCATATTCCGCTTGCTTTTTATCATAAAGTGTATTTTTCCCCACTTCCAAAAGCGTCCGTAAATGCGACTTGTTTCCAAGGTTGTACGTGTCAACTCCCATTACCGCACAAGTCCTTCCGCCAAGAAGCATCCCCTTCGTGCCGGATACAATGACTTTCCCCATCGTATAGATGTTGCTGTTCATAATATAGTTTGCCTTCACATTACCGTCCGCATTGATATTGGCTGCTTCAAAAAAGCTCCCTGAAACCTCTCCCTTTGCCTCGATAAAGCAATCATACTTAGAACAGCTTCCCTTTTTAATCATCACGTTGCCGCCGGCTATCAGCCTGCCGGCCTCTACATTATGCTCCACGATAATATCCCCGGTGGCCGAAATAAAACCGCCAGAATAAACGCTGCCAATCACGTAAACCGACCCATCGACCTCTAGCTTTCCCGTAACCGCAGTCACATCTTCACGCACGATGATCATATTGGAAATTATAATCTGTCCATTAAGATATTCAAATTTTCCGCCAAATGCTGCCAGGTATGTCACACCATCCGGGGCAACAATAAACCCTTTCCCTTTTAACGGCTTCTTTTCAATGCCACTGTTTGCATGAAGCACCTCCCCGAAAACATTCTGCCCGTCCTTTCCTTTTTGGGCCGGGTGATAAAGGGCGATCCTCTCCCCTTCTTCTACCATCTCGAATGCCTCAATATTTACATAGTCCACACCGCCGTCCGGCAAGGGAGCCGGAATACGGGGCAAATCCAGACGGACGAAAAATTCATACCAGCCATTCTCACCGGTCTCAGCGGGAGTGGCTTCCGCAATCAGTATTTTCTCGTTCATCCTTCTTTTCTTAATCATATCAGTAATGGCTTCATGCTTAATCCCGACGGAAATGCCCCTTACCTTCAATGTCTCATATATATCCTCTTCCGTAACCATATTGCCCGGAATCCTCTGAATAAAGGCAAAAGCTTTTGTTCCATTTTCTTCTACAAAAATACTGAATTCCTTTTTTGTCAAAGATTTCAAATCAATTCCCAGTTTGTCAGTTGTTGTATACTTGGCCGTTTTTTCCTTTAAAAGCTGTTCCCGCTTTTCCTTCATATCCGTTCCTGAAAAAATAAGCTTAGCATAGGGCTTTACGTCCAAACCTGCTTCCAGCCCCAGGCGGATTTCCTGCATCTGCCAGTGGCTGAACAAATAATTAGTATAACAAGACACCTGTAGTTTCTTCTCCAAACCAAGGCGGATTTCCCTCATCTGCATCCAGTTATACTGGGAATTAGCATAAACGGATACATCCAAATCCTCATACATCCCTATCCGGATTTCATAAATCTGTTGTACATACATGTCATCGGTCAGCCATTTATCAATAGGAAGCCCGTCTTCCAATGCGAGACGGATCTGCTCCAGTTCATCATCTGCAAACCCTCTGTCCAAATAACCGGTAAGGTCTTTCGCCGAATAAATAGAAAGCCGAATCTGTTTCATAGTTTCATAACTATAAGAAGGGTCGGCATATACTGAAACATCTATTTTATCCTTAATCCCCATCCGAATCTGCTCCATCTGGAGCCAATTGTACTCCGGATTCGAATAAAGGGAAATATCCAGCCCCTCCTCTTTTCCAAGAAGAATCTCCTGATATTGCTCTTTCATATATTCGGAGTTTTCTATTATATCTATCTGCGAATTTTGGGATGAAAACTGATTTGTCTGCATATTATAAGCTAACCTCTCATCAATTATAGTAAATCATACAATATTATACAACATTCATATGAAAAAATCTATAGGTAATTTGGGAGATTAAAAAGGGCCAAAAGAGCAGAAACTGCTGTAGTAAAATGCAGCAGTTTCTGTCAATTTCATACAATTTTTATGCATATCCGGCCTTCTGCCCGCAAGGAATCAAAACTCCCCTATAGGCGCTGTCACCTCCGCCAGCCATTCCCTCTCTTCCTGCGTCAGGTACTCCTGTGTCTTGGCATATACCTGTTCATGATAGCGGTTTAGCCGCTCCACATCCACCCGCTGCATATGGGAAATATCAATCCCTTCCCTGTCAATGGGCACATAAGTCAGGGTACGGAAGCCCATGAACTGCCCATCTCCGTTCTTCTCCATATTTTCCGCTGCCATAATGTTTTCGATACGGATACCATGGCTGTTTTCTTTATAAACTCCCGGTTCATTGGAAACAATCATCCCCGGTTCGATTACCGCCTCCTTCATTCCGGATGTATAACGCCAGCGTATGTTCTGTGGGCCTTCGTGGACATTCAGCATATAGCCGATTCCATGGCCGGTTCCGCATTTATAATCAATCCCTTTATTCCAAAGGGGCTGCCTGGCCAGGATATCCAGATTCCTTCCCGTACACCCGTATAAAAATTTCGCATCCGTCAGCTGCAGCATCCCCACAGCCACCAACGTATAATGCATCTTTATCTCATCACTGATTTCTCCCAGTACAATTGTTCTGGTCACATCCGTAGTTCCGCCCAGATATTGTCCTCCGGAGTCCACCAGCAGCATCCCCTCCTTCGAAAGCACCTTATGGTTCTCTTCTGTAGCTTCATAATGCATCATAGCCGCACTGTCTTTATAAGCACTGATAGTGGGGAAGGACAAATCCAGAAAACCTTCCGTCTCCCGGCGCAGCGTATCCAAATACTCCGCCGCCGATATTTCCGTTATCTCCTGCTTCCCGATATTCTTTTTCAGCCAATAGATGAATTTAATAACCGCGGCGCTGTCCCTCCGGTACACTTCTTCTATTCTGGAAAGTTCCACGGCATTTTTTATCGCTTTCATCCGTTCCGTAGGGTTATCTCCAGACACATGTTCCGTATGTCCGGTAACCGCTTTATATAGCGCATAGCTGATGTTATTCTCGTCTAGCAGGACTTTACCTTTATAATCATATGTATCCAGGAAATCGCCGATTTCTTCATACCCTTTCACCGTAATATGGTTTTCCCCTGCATATTGTATAAATTCCTCTGTCACCGCCGGCTGCTGGATGAAAAAATACATTTCCTCCATGGTCAGGAACCCATAGGACAAAGCCACCGGATTGCATTTTACATCATTTCCCCTGATATTAAGAAGCCACATCAAATCATCCAGTTTGCTTAATAAAAGATACCCTGCCCCTGCCTCCTTTACTTTTTCCCGCACATCCTTCAATTTTTCCTCTACGCTTTTACCGCTTATTTCATCTGACAGCACCCTAACCGTATGGCAAGGCAGTTCCGGCCTGTCCGCCCATACTCTTGCGGCCAAATCCATTCCATAGCTAATTTCTATCCCTTTTCCTTCCGGTGCTTTCCCAGCCAGCTTTTTCTCCAGCTTTTTTCCTTCTCTGCAGCTTACCGTACGCCCGTCAAAACCAAGCCTCTGCCCTTCTTCCATCTGTTCGTATAAGAAATCCGGTATCTCCAAAACCCCTTCTTCCTGCATACGGAACAAGGTTATCCCCGTTCCCTCCAATTCCCGTTCTGCCTGTATAAAGTAGCGCCCATCCGTCCAAAGCCCTGCCATTTCCTCCCCTACTACCAAGGTTCCGTTAGAACCTGTAAAGCCCGAAAAATATTCCCTGGCCTTAAAAAAATTATCCACATACTCCGAGTTATGAAAATCGGAAGTTGGAATCATGTAAAAATCCACACCTTCCTTTTTCATCTCATCCCTTAATAGTGTAAGCCTTTTTTGGATTATTTCATTCATTTTGCGTCAGTCCTTTCTTATTCCAGTTCCGCATATGCCCTTCCAGTACCCGTTTTCTTTTTCCTTTTGCAAAGACTTTCCGGCCGCTTTGCGTCCGTAAACCCTTTGGGGTACTGTCCGGGCATATGCTGTTTTTATTCCAGTTCCGCATATGTCCTTCCAGTACCCGCTTTCTTTTTCCTTCTGCAAAGGCTTTCCGGCCGCTTTTAAAATTTATTATATCAGCATTTCTCCTAAACCACAAATATTTCCAGAATTTTTTCACTTTTATCTACAATTTCTTCCTGTTTTGTGGTAAGATGTAGTTGTTAATGGTCTTTTTTAGGCCTTACCCACTGATACTTGTACTATATTTTTGAAAGGGGGCCAGCTATGGAACACAATATTTACTCTGAAGTAACACCCGAAATCATAAGACTTGCCAAGTTAAATGAGCAGGCCGATATGATTGCCACTGAGCTTTTCACAAAGTTTGATGTAAAGAGAGGGCTCAGGGATTTGAATGGGAAGGGCGTTCTGGCAGGTCTTACCCGCATATCCGATGTACGCGCCAACCGTATGGTGGATGGTGTACAGATTCCTATACATGGAGATTTGTTTTACCGGGGTTATAACGTAAAAGATTTGGTTTCCGGCTTCACCAAAGATGACCGGTTCGGTTTTGAAGAAGTTACATATCTTTTATTGTTTGATAAGCTTCCTAACAAAAAAGAACTGGAGGATTTCCGGAATCTGCTTGCCTTTTACCGGAATCTTCCCACGAATTTTGTCCGGGATATTATTATGAAAGCACCCAGCAAGGACATGATGAATACACTGGCCAGGAGTGTCCTCACCCTCTATTCTTATGATGACCGTGCCGATGACACTTCCCTGCCCAATGTACTCAGACAATGTCTGCAGCTTATCAGCCTGTTTCCGTTATTGTCCATTTATGGTTACCAGGCATACAGCTATTACCATGACGGGAAAAGCCTGTACATTCATTCCCCTCAGCCTGAACTTTCTGCGGCGGAAAATATACTTCATATTCTCCGTCCTGACAGCGCATATACACCTTTGGAAGCGAGGATCCTGGATATTGCCCTGGTACTGCATATGGAACACGGCGGCGGCAATAACTCCACTTTCACCACCCATGTAGTAACTTCTTCCCTTACTGACACTTATTCCGTCATCGCTGCGGCCATCGGTTCTTTGAAAGGCCCCAGGCACGGCGGCGCGAATATAAAAGTGGTGCAAATGTTCGAAGATATGAAGCGGGAAGTATATGACTGGACCGATGAAGATGAGGTATCCGTTTACCTGACGAAACTCTTAAATAAAGATGCTTTCGACCATGCCGGATTGATATATGGTGTAGGGCATGCGGTTTACTCCAAATCCGACCCTCGTGCCGTTATTTTTAAGTCCTTCGTGGAAAAATTATCCGAGGAAAAAGGCTTGCAGAGGGAATTCGCCCTTTATTCCCTTGTGGAAAAGCTGGCACCCGAAGTCATTGCAAGGGAACGCCAGATTTATAAAGGTGTAAGCATAAACGTGGACTTTTATTCCGGTTTTGTATATCACATGTTAGAGCTTCCCATGGAACTCTACACCCCTATTTTCGCAATGGCCCGTATTTCCGGCTGGAGCGCTCACCGCATGGAAGAACTTGCTAACAACGGCAAGATTATCCGCCCGGCTTACAAGCCCATAGGGTCAGACCACTCCTATATGGATATTTCTTCCAGGCCTTGACAGCGTGTTATTTGGTATATACCTATTGCAGCGGTATCCCTTTATTCCAGGGAATGTTTTTGCAATTCATTGAAAATACGATTAAGGTTTTTACAATCGAGCAGGGAAATGACTTTTCCCTTACTCGTGCGCCGGGCGTCCGTCGGCTTGCTGACACATTTCATTTGGACGCCCGTGTGCATAAAGGGCTTTTGACACCTGAATCCTATAAGGTTAAAAAACGGCCAAAGCATCCCCAATGCCCCAGCCGCTACTGTTCCCACAGTTAAAAAATAAGTTCCGTTCAATCATCGATAAAATTCTTCCTCGCCTTCGCAGAAGCCACCGCAAAGCAGATAATCACAACTAAATATCCCCCGGTAGCAACCAGCGAAAGATATCCCGGCCAATTCAGCCAAGTGCTTAATACGCCCACCGCTCCTACTGCAACGGCCAGCCCGCCGATGATAAGAACCCTTGCATACATGTATTTGATAAAACCTTCTTTATCTTTTATCCTGTTTACGTCCACATCCTTGCTCACAATAACCCCTGTTTTTATCTCACCGGTCTGTTTCATATTGATACCTGTGTAAACAAGATACAATCCACTCAAAATAATCAAGTAATCGAATAAATTAGTACCCATATTTTCCTCATTTCAGTATTTTCGTGACAGTTCCGCCATTGCTTTCCCGCTGCACATTTTCTTGCCGCTGTCCGGCATACAATCGAATGATTCAGGCCAAAAAAGCTTCCGAAACTTCTCTATAATCCCAAAAACGTTTCCACCGCCTGCTTCATCTCGTCTTTTTCGCAGACATGGTCATGTACCACCGGTGCCGAACGTATTTCCTCAATTGCCCTTGGCACAGCCACCTTGGAAAGGGAAGACAATTCGTCCACCAAATCAAAATCGCCCATAGCATCATACTTTTCATCAATGGCCTTCATCACGCTCCGGGTAAATTTATAAGGGCTGGCCGTAGAAGCAATAACCGCCGGGGTCTTATCTCCGGTCTCCTCCGCATATTTATGGTATACGCAAGCAGCTACCGCCGTGTGGGTATCTATGATATATCCGCTTTCTTTCTGTATTGCCCGGATAGTCTGGGCCGCCTCCTCTTCCAATGCAAAACCGCCATAGAAATCCGTAAGCTTTTCCCTCATTTCCTGAGTAATCTCATATTTCCCCGCTCCGCCCAAAGCGTTCATGTAATCCCTGTTCTTTTCCGGGTCATCGCCCGCTATCCTGTAAACCAGCCGCTCCAGATTACTGGAAATCAGGATATCCATGGACGGGGAACTGGTCAGGACGAACTCCCGGTTCTTATCATACACTCCTGTGCGGAAGAAATCATACAGCACCTTATTGTCATTGGAAGCACAAATCAGTTTATTTATGGGCAGCCCCATATTTTTCGCATAAAAAGCAGCCAAAATATTGCCGAAGTTGCCAGTAGGAACTACCACATTTATCTTATCCCCTTCCCCAATCTTCCCATCTGCCAAAAGTTTCCCATAAGCGTACACATAGTATACAATTTGGGGAACCAGACGGCCGATGTTAATGGAATTGGCAGAAGAGAACTGATACCCTTGCCTGTCCATCCTTTCCGCCAGTTCTTTGTCGGCAAAAAGTCTCTTTACCCCGCTCTGGGCATCATCAAAATTGCCGTGAATGCCCACCACATATGTATTTTCCCCTTTCTGGGTTACCATCTGCCTTTCCTGGATGGGGCTGACGCCGCTCTTGGGGTAAAATACGATTATCCTCGTTCCTTCCACCCCTGCGAAACCGGCCAGGGCAGCTTTCCCCGTATCCCCGGATGTGGCTGTCAGAATGACAATTTCATTTTTCACCTTATTTTTCCTTGCCGATGCAATCATCAAATGAGGTAAAATGGATAAAGCCATATCTTTAAATGCAATGGTTGCGCCGTGGAACAATTCCAGGAAATAGGCGCCGTCCGCCTGCACCAAAGGCGCAATCTCCGCCGTATCGAATTTGGAATCATAGGCGTTTGCAATACAGATTTTCAACTCTTCCTCCGTAAAATCCGTCAGGTACAGGCTCATAATTTCATAAGCCACTTCCTGATAGGTCATCCCCGACAACTCTTTCAGACTCTTTGGCAATGCCGGTATATGGTCCGGCACAAACAGGCCGCCGTCATCGGACAGCCCCTTCAAAATGGCTTCCGAAGCCTTAACCTGAATTTTATTATTCCTCGTACTATTATATAAAACTTCCATTATGGTTTCCCTCTCTATTCCGTCCAGTTCCGCAAGAACCCTTCCAACGCCTTTTTCACGCAGAGCAGTTTTCTGCCTGCTCCGCAGTCATGAAATTCTTTGGGCATCGTTCGGGTTCTCACTGTTTTCCAGTTTTGCAAGCCGGCAATAATATTCAACGCTACTCATTATAGCACAAAACCTACCGGTTCGCAATCAAGAAAAAAACTCATGTCCACCATACGAGAACAACAGGGTAAGGCTGTTGTCAAACCATTTCATCCTCTCCGGGTCCGCATATTTACGTGCAGCAAAATAGAGGGCTCCCTCCGTAATATCCTCGCCGTACAAAACCCTCTTTACCGCCTCTTTTGTATCTTCGCTGACCTTCACCTCCGAAAGACGCCCGTCCTTCACCGGGGAAAACTGAACTGTACCGTTCCCCCTCTGGAATACCACTTCCTTCACGGTGTTTGGGAATTTGCTGCTTTCCACCCGGTTCATAATCACACCGGCCACCAGCATTTTCCCCTTCATATCCTCACATCCGGCCTCCGCTTCCACAATCTTCAACAATACATCATAGTCCTCCTGGGATAAGGTATATTTAGCTTTCCGCTCCAAAACGCTGTAGTCCACAACCCTCTGCCCGGAAGAAGCTTCCGCTACCATTCCCATAAAACTGGAAGCATCCAGGCCGGCCCTCTCCTCCATAAATCGTATTTGAAAAGCCGGTGTCGATGCAATGCGGTTAATCTGCAGTTCTTTCAGGTTAAACCAGGATACCGCAAAAATCCCCTGGCACAGAATCAGCATCATGATACTCTTTTTATACTTATACATTTTTCCATCCTCTTTGATTCTATCAGTTCCGTCAAATTACATTTTTGAAACAGCTTGTATTTAAAATACTTCTGTCATAAAAATGTAACACTTCTTTAATATTTTATACAAAGAGTATTGGAATTATTTCTAAAAAATTTCTAAATTTGTATTTTTTTTCTGTTTTTGTGTAGTCCGCACAAAATTACGGCCCAATGTGACATCCTTGGACATATTTCCACATCCGCTGCTTGCGGAATTTTTCACGGTCATCGCTGACAGCGGCATGTTTTCCGGCAGTATCAGTATTATACCTTCAACACCTGCCTATTTCTCTCCATAGTCCACAAAGCAGATATTCAAATCCACATCACCTTCCACGCCCGGTATATCCCCTTCTGTGGTATACTGCCACATCTGGAATTTGTACGGGTAATCCGGAATATCTTTCTGCTGGGAAAGCCAGATGTCATAGTCGGTCAATTTGGTCAGATTGATTTCCTTAATCAGCCATTCCTTCGTTCCATAAATCATCGGCTTATAGCCCGCCGCCTTAATATTTTCCAGAAAGGCCCTTGCTACCGCAGTTTTCTCTTCCTTGGAAAGGATTTCCACCCTGGCCTTATCGTTCTGTACATATTCCATATCGAAGGCCACAGGATAAGTAATATTACGTTCTGTCAGCGTCTGAATAATAAAATTGGATTCCTCCACCGCTTCCTCTGCCGTTATGGCCTGGGAAAAGAAATACACTCCGATATCCAGACCCGCCTCGGAAGCTTTATTCATATATTCCTCAAATTTTTCATCCAGCAAAATCTGTCCGCTGCCATAGCCCCTCGCACCTAACCGCAGCATGACAAATTCAATCCCCGATTCCTTCAATGCATGGAAATCCACATCTCCATTATATTTGGACAAATCCGCCCCCAAATAGGAGATGCTCCTTCCGTCCTCATAATAGGCCATTTTATCCGCCCGCATCTGCATCTTCGTATAGTCATAGGTATTCTGCTCTAAATAGGGGTTGATAAGCACCCACTCCTCCGTGCCGTCCGCATAGGTGAGCAGCGTATGCTTCCCATCCTTGGAAGGGTCTTCTTCTGCCGCCTTTTTTTCCTCTTCTTCCGCTAACGCCTTTGCTTCTTCATCATAACGGGCCGCCTTATCTTTTTCTTCTCCGGCCGCAATTCCGGCATTTCCTGTATTTCCCGTATTTCCGGCACCGGCAGCGTCTCCCGCTCCGATTCCCGCTGCAAGCTCCTCTTCCTCCGGGTACATATCCCAGAAGTCCAAATCCGATGCGGTCAGTTTATTTTCCTGATAAAGCCGCTCTACCTCCTGCATGCTTTTTCTTCCTGCAAATCCCACCACCGGAACTTGCTCGGTTACCGCCGCCTGGGCATCCTCTCCACCCTCTCCCGGGTTCTCCCCCGTACCGGCCTGCGCCCCTGTGCCGTCTTCGTGCTCCAAAGCAAGCACCGTTGTTTCCTTCTCCTGCTCCTGCTGTCTGAGGCGCTGCCGCCTCGCTTCTTCCTGCTTATTGGTAAAGACCACCACTCCAAGAATGAGTAGAACGGACAAACTGACCCCCATCAGCATATACTTCATGGATAAGCTTGCATTTCTTTCCTCATTGTCACCAGGTAATCTCATATAGTTCCTCCCTTTCTGTAGAATGTAACAGTTCAGAAAAGTCCGAACGGTTACCGGATATCTGCTTCTGATACTTTAATTAATTTAACATGAAATGAAAAAGTTCGCAATGGTTTTATCAGGTAGCAATTCAACCATGGGTTGAATTGCTACCTGACATTCTCTTCCTCCGTTATTGCGATGTAAGCCCGACTATACTATTATAAAGATACATCGCAGATATAAATTATCAAAAAGCGTAAAACCTGCGCAGAATCGAGGAAAAAATGAACCAACTCAAAACAGGGGATATAATAGGAAGCAAACGGAAAGAACTGGGTTTCACCCAAAATCAACTGGCCAAAATGCTCAACATATCGTTTCAGGCCGTATCGAAATGGGAAAATAACACGGCATATCCCGATATCGAAATGCTCCCCAAACTGGCGGCGGCGCTCCATACAACAGTTGACAGGCTACTGGGATATCAGGGCGCGGCATCCGATTATGACAGCCGTTACGATACGGAAGAATATTACTGGGGGCTTACGCCCAACCATATTTGCTATGACATCATGAAATTCCTCCCGCCGGTTAAGCCATACCGCGTATTGGATATGGGATGCGGGGAGGGTAAGGATGCTGTTTTCTTTGCCAAATGCGGTTATAACGTATCCGCCTTCGATATTTCAGAGCAGGGGATTGAGAAAGCCAGGAACTTGGCCGGGCATAACAAAGTAAATGTGAATTTCTTCAAGGCGGATATTATTGACTACCGCTTTGACGGAGAATATGATATTATTTTTTCCAGCGGGGTACTTCATTATATCCCGCAGCCAAAGCGGAAAGAATTTTGCAAAAGCCTGAAATCCCATACTTCGGCTATCGGGATAAATGCCCTGAACGTATTTGTCCAAAAACCTTTTATTCCCTGTGCACCGGATAGTACAAAGGAAGAGGAATCCAAAGGGCTTTGGTATTCCGGAGAACTGTTCCAGTTTTACCATGATTGGTTATTTCACACTTGCAAGGAAGAAATATTTGACTGTGACAGCGGCGGCATCCCACATAAGCATTGTATGGATACCCTTATTGCCCAAAAGGGAACATTCCCGTTTAACTCGCTTTAAAAGGGAGTATGAGCCACCCCTGCAGATGAAAGGACACTTTATGAAAAAACATATTCTCTTACCCTTCCTATTCACCCTGATTTTCTTACCCTTCCTTTCATGCGCCCTTTTTCTCAACGGATGCGGCAGGCAGGCAGACCCCCTCTCCCGCACCGGGTTCTATTTCGATACGGTAGTAACCATTACCCTCTATGATAAACAGGAAGAAGCGCTGTTGGACCAATGCTTTTCCATGGCACAGTCTTATGAAAACATGTTCAGCAAGACCGTGGAAAACAGCGATATATGGAATATCAACCACGGAAACGGCCAGCCAGTCAGCGTAAGCGACAATACCCTGGCCTTGCTCCGTGCTGCCCTTTCCTATGCCCGGCTCACCGATGGCAAAATAGACCCTACCATTGGCCCGGTGACGCAGCTATGGGATTTCTCCGCCTCTTCTGACGGCCTCATACCCTCCCGGGAGACTTTGGCAGAAGCCTTATCCCATGTAGGATATGAAAACATACTCATAAATGGCAATCAGGTATGCCTTTCTGACCCTCATGCCCAAATTGATTTGGGCTTTATTGCCAAAGGCTATATTGCCGACAGGATGAAGGACTACCTCCTCTCTCAGGGCGTAAAAAGTGCCACCATCAACCTGGGCGGCAATGTGCTGGCCATCGGCAGCCGGCCGGATGGCTCCCCCTTCCGAATCGGCATCCAAAAACCCTTTGCCCCGGAAGGCACTGTTGCCCTGGCTTTGCCTGTTTCCGATTTGTCTGTTGTTTCTTCCGGCATTTATGAACGCTATTTTGAAAAAAACGGCATAATTTACCATCATATTCTGGATACAAAAACAGGTTATCCCGTACAGAATAACCTGCTTGAAGTCACCATTCTCTCCCAATCCTCCATGGATGGGGATGCCCTCTCCACCACCTGTTTCCTTCTGGGCTCAGAAGACGGGATGGCCCTTATCGAATCCCTGGAAAACACCGAAGCCGTCTTCCTTATGTCCGACGGCTCCGTCCTTGCTTCCAGCGGGCTGGACTTGTAGTTCGATTTTATCCGTTCTCTACCGCTTCACAATAGATTTCCGCGGGCATTTCTCCGCGCAGGTGCCGCAGCCCGTACATTTTTCATAATCTATTGCCGCATTAAAGTCAGCCACCGTAACCGCTTCCGAAGGGCAGTTCTTTTTGCACAGCTGGCATCCGATACAGCTTACCGTACAAGCCTTCATCGCCACCGGACCCTTATCCTTGGAACTGCAAGCCACCGCATATGGCGCATCATACGGAATCAGTTCAATCAAATGCTTCGGACATGCTTCCACACATTTGCCGCAAGCCTTGCAGGCCTCCTTATCCACCACAGCCACCCCATTTACCACATGAATGGCATCAAAGGGGCAGGCTGACACGCAGCTGCCGTAGCCCAGACAGCCATAATTACAGGACTTGGGCCCGCCGTTCGGCACGAAAGCCAGCATTCTGCAATCTTCAATCCCATGATATTCATAATCCGCTTTCGTCTTCTCGCAATCCCCCTGGCACTTGACAAAAGCCACCTTCCTTACCGACTCACCGGCCTCTACCCCCATAATACCGGCAATCACTTTGCCTACCGGCTCGCCGCCCACCGGACATGCATTCACCGGGGCTTCCCCTTTAGCGATGGCCGCCGCCAGGCCGGAACAGCCTGGGAAACCGCAGCCCCCGCAGTTATTTCCCGGCAGCGCATTCAGCACCGCCTCTTCCTTCTCATCCACTTCCACTTTAAACTTAATGGCCGCAACGCCTAAGAACAGCCCTATGAAAAGACCTACCCCTCCGACGATTACCGTTGCCGTAAGTACACCTGTTATCATCCTATTACCCATGCCCTTTCCGTTACCTGTAACTGTTTCCTTATTTATCCATACTCCATACAGGCACAATATTCGCAAGACGCATATCAATCTATATTATATTAAAATCCAAATCCACAATATTACACCGCCTTCATAACAGTTCAGGCAACAATGTCACCAAGTTAGCACCATAGCCCAGCCGTGAGGAAAATAAAATGCTTAAGGAGTCCCTTAAAAAGCGTCGGCACTTGGTGAGGTCATGAGTTGCAAAGCAACTCGCGAACCTAGTGCCCGCTACGCTTTTTTTGGAGCGAAAGCGCGGCGACGGAGCATTTTATTTCCCTCACGGCGTCCGCCACCGTTAACTAACTGGCATTGGTTCAAACCAACCCGAACTGTTACAGGCAATCTACAGCAAACCGGAAAACCCACAGAAAGCAATCGCCATCAGCCCTGCCGTCACAAGCACAATCGGCATTCCCTTAAAGGATTCCGGTACATCATTAAATTCTATCTTTTCACGGATTCCCGCCAAAATGACAATAGCAATAGTAAACCCTACCGCAGTGGCAAACCCGTTTACAATGCCTGTCAATATGCCGTATTTTTTCTGCACGTTGGTAAGGGCAATGCCCAAAACCGCGCAGTTCGTTGTAATTAACGGCAGATATACGCCCAGCGCCTGATAAAGGGGAGGCATAAATTTCTTTAAAAACATTTCCACAAACTGTACCAATGCCGCAATCACCAGAATGAAAACAATGGTCTGCAGATAAGTCACATCGAATTTCTCCAAAATAAATTTATAAATTACCCCGGAAACCGCAGAGGCTAACGTAATGACGAAGATAACCGCCACACCCATCCCCGCTGCCGTATTGGTCTTCTTCGACACTCCAAGGAAAGGGCAAAGTCCCAAAAACTGGCTTAAAACCACGTTATTTACCAGGGAAGAACTGATTAATATAATAAGTAAATCCTGAATCATTTTTGCTCATCCTCCTTTCCTTCTCCGTAAAATCTGCGGCTGCATCCTTTTTCCCCGCAGTTCATACAGTCCTCATTACAGCCAGACTGGATTTTCGACATATCCTTTCCCTTCTTTTCGCCGTTTATCCGCACCTTATTCTGCACCGCCGTAAGGGCTGCCAGCACGAAAAATGCGCCGGGGGCCATAATGAAAATCGCACAGGGCACATAGGAATCCGGCATAATGTGCATCCCGAAAATTTCCCCGGCACCCAGCAGTTCACGCACCGCACCGATACAGGTTAACGCGAAGGAAAATCCTAACCCCATCCCTATGCCGTCAAAAAGCGAAGGGATAATAGGATTCTTGGAAGCGTAAGCCTCTGCCCTCCCCAAAATAATGCAGTTTACCACAATCAACGGGATATAAAGCCCCAGCGCATCATAAAGGGCAGGGATGAATCCCTCCAGCAAAAGCTCCACCATCGTTACAAAAGAAGCAATTACAACGATAAAAGCCGGTATCCTTACTTTGTCCGGGATAATATTCCGGAGCATGGAAATAATCATATTGCTAAGCGCCAGCACTACCATCGTGGTAAGCCCCATGCCAAGGCCGTTCATGGCAGAGGTGGTAACTGCCAGCGTAGGGCACATACCCAGCATCAATACGAAGGTAGGGTTTTCTTTTATAAGGCCGTTATATAGCCGTTCCATTGCATTCCCGTTATTCATTGCCATTCCCTCCTTCCATTAACACTTCCCTGAAATAATACAGCCCGCCGTTCACCCCGTTGGTCACCGCATTGGTTGTAATGGTGGCGCCGCTGATGGCGTCAATCTGGTCATCCCCTGCCGCGCCCGATTTTACATAAGTAAAGCTTTCCGCCGTCTTACCCGCGAACTGGGGTTTTAACACCTCTTCCGCCCGCATGCCAAGGCCCGCGGTTTCCGATATGGACAAAAGGGAAATCCCATTCAGCGTGCCGTCATTACGCACGCCCATCATAAATTCAATATCACCGCCATAGCCTTCATGGTCATTCACCGTTATCACATAGCCCAGCACATTGCCGCTGCCGTCTAACGCCTTCATTACCTCGCCGATATCCACGTCCGCAAAGCCCTGCTCCATCCAGCCTTCCGGCAGATAAACGGTTTCCTCATTGGGAGAAGCCTCCCCGTTTTCGATATCCATACTGACTACTGCAATCGCCTCAAAGGAAGCCGCATCCTGAAACACTTCCATACAGGCCTTCTGCTTCGCCTTTTCCTTCTGCACCGCAATCGGCTCCTTCGTCACCTGATACACTGCACCTAAAACCAATCCGGCCAACAATGTAATGGCAAATAAAATCAAAGCATCCTTTAACATACTGCCGTTCTTTTCCTGATTCATGCCCGTTTCCCCCCTTTCATGCCAAATGCCTTCGGAAGGGTCATCTTTTCAATTAACGGCACCAGCAGATTGCCGATGATAATCGCGTAGGAAACCCCTTCGGAAGACGGACCGAAAATCCGGAAAATCCCCGTCAGAATTCCCAATAAAATACCGTAAACATATTGACCGTTCTTCGTAATCGGCCTGGTCACATAATCGGTAGCCATAAAGAAGGCACCTAACATCAATCCGCCCCCGGCCAGCTGGGCACAGATATAAGCCGGTTCAAACCCATGCCCTCCGAACAGACCGGCAAACACGATGAAACTGACAATATAACAGCCAGATATGCGCAAATCTATCACGCCCAGAAGAATTAAGAAACAAGCCCCCAAAACAATCGCTATCATCGATGTTTCGCCGATTGTTCCCGATGTTTTACCGATCATCATGGATAAAACATCCACCGCTTCTCCATCTTTTATTGCGGCCAGGGGAGTTGCCCCTGTATAGGTATCGCAGTCAAAATTAGTCATAATCGACGTAAAGGAAATCAGCAAAAAGCACCTGGCCGCCAATGCCGGGTTCATAAAATTCTGGCCCAGTCCGCCGAAAAGCATTTTTACTACCAAAATAGCAAACACGCCGCCAATGACACCTATCCACCAAGGTGCGCTGGAGGGAAGGTTCAATGCCAGCAAAAGCCCTGTCACCACCGCCGAATAATCCCCGATCGTCACCTTTTTATTCATCAATTTCTCATAGGCAAACTCTGTAAAAACAGTGCTCGCCACCGTTATTACTATCAATATAAGCGCATCTATCCCGAAGTTATATATCCCGAAACCTGCAGCCGGGAGAAGAGCAATCACCACCGCCAGCATGATGCTGCTGGTGGTTACCTTACTCCTCACATGGGGATTGGATGACACCTTCATCAAATCGCTCACTTTCTATGTACCTCCATTCCAGTTCCGCAAGTACCCTCCCAGCACCTTTTCTTCTCGCAGTGAATTTCCTGTCTGTTTCACAGCCATGAAATCCTCTGGGGTGCTGTACGGGCACTTGCTGTTTTTTATTCCAGTTCCGCAAGTACCCTCCCAGCACCTTTTCTTCTCGCAGAGAATTTCCTGTCTGTTTCACAGCCATGAAATCCTCTGGGGCGCTGTACGGGCACTTGCTGTTTTTTATTCCAGTTCCGCAAACTCTCTTCCTACTACTTCTTCCTTTTGGCTAACTGCATTTTGCGCATGGATTTGATAGTTTGGGTGAGCGGGCGCTTGGCAGGACAGATGAAACTGCAGCATCCGCATTCACAGCACTCCATACCGTTGTGGGAGAGAAAAGCCTCTTCATCATAATGTTCCGCAAAATCCGCCAGCTTCCTGGGCACTACCCTTCCTGGACAGACTTCAACACATTTTCCGCAATTAATGCATGCGCTTGGTTCCATCTTGGACACATCGTCCTGGGTCAGGCATAAAAGGGCGGACGCTGTTTTCGTAGTGGGAACGTCCAAATCGAAAATACCGAATCCCATCATGGGCCCGCCGGAAACAATTTTTACCGGCTGTTCTTTGAAGCCGCCCGCTTCCTCCACCAGTTCGTGATAATTCGTTCCAATCCGCACGATAAAATTACGCGGATCCGCAATAGCATCCCCTGTTACCGTCACGATGCGGTTCATCAATGGCTTCCCTAACATCACCGCGTGGTAAATGGCCACAATCGTATCCACATTGTCCACCACACAGCCCACATCGGCCGGCAGCATCTTGGAATTAATGCTTCTGCCGGTAGCGGCATAAATCAGCTGCCGCTCCGCCCCCTGCGGGTATTTTGTTTTCAATGCTTTGACGCTTATTTTATTTTCATCTTTCGTCAGCTTTTTCAGCAACTCAATGCAATCCGGCTTGTTATCCTCTACTGCCAGGATTCCACGGGCGTTGTCGAACAGGCGAAGCATGATTTTCAGCCCTTCTACCAGTTTCTCCGGTTCCTCCAGCATCCTTCGGTAGTCCGAAGTCAGATAGGGTTCGCACTCCGCACAGTTTGCGATTACATAATCTATTTTGTCCGGTTCTTTCGGCGATAGCTTGATAAAAGTAGGGAAACCTGCGCCCCCCATGCCAACCACTCCTGCTTCCTTTACCCTTCCGATGATTTCTTCTTTCGTTAATTGTTCCGCCGATTCCACCGGTGAATATTCTACTTCCTTGTATTCCCCATCATTTTCTATCACAATGCTCATTACATTGTCACCCGTCACCACCCGTCTGGGCTCAATCGCCTTCACGGTTCCCGATACAGTAGCGTAAATCGGGGCAGACACAAAACCAGACGCTTCTGCAATCTTTTGCCCGGTCAGTACATAATCGCCTTTTGCCACCACCGGCGTTGCAGGCGCACCAATATGCTGGGATAATGGATACACCAAATCCCCCTTGGGCAGCACCGCCTTTATCGGCTTATCTTTCGATAAATCCTTCCCGTCATAAGGATGGATGCCGCCCACGAATGTTAATTTTGCCATTTGTCACCCTTCTTTCTCTCTGAATTACAAAGCCGTCACGCGACAACTTTTTAATAACAATATACTATTTTTCTACAAAAAATACTACTGAAATTTGAAAAAACATGATATTATAATAGCAGCTAGTTGAATATACTATGATTTGGCTATTTAGAAAAAAGGAGATTCTCTATGAGAACGTTACGTCAAACAATACATGTACCTGAAATTGGTTATTCTTTAGAAAAAATTGCGCCTTTAGAAAAGATTCTTTTTCTTGACATAGAAACTACAGGGTTTACGGCTAAGAGTTCTTCCCTATATATGATCGGCATCGCTTATTGGGATGAGGAAAAGTGGTATGTGAAACAGTGGTTCGCTAATACTTATGAGGAGGAAGCCGAAATTATCTCCGCATTTTTCCATTTTACGCGGAATTTTACTCATTTAATTCATTTTAATGGGAATAATTTCGATTTGCCTTTTATCCTCCAGAAATGTAAGCAGTATGATTTACCCTACCAATTCAATAATCTGGAAGGGATTGATATTTACCGCAGGGTTGCCCCTTACAAGTCTTTCCTGCGGCTTCCTAACTGTAAGCAGAAAACTTTGGAGCAGTTCCTTGGCATTGAACGGGAGGATACTTATAGCGGCGGCGAGTTAATCAGTGTATATCATACTTATGTAAAAACGCCTACTGATTATGCCTTGCAGGCGCTTGCCCTGCATAACGCGGATGATTTGGCCGGAATGCTGCGCATTCTTCCATTGCTTTCCTATTATGATTTGTTTAACGAACTGCCTCGCCCTAAAAAGGTACAGGCTAACTATTACCATGATATTAACGGCGACAGGCATCAGGAACTGATTATGAAACTAACCCTTCCTTCCCCGCTTCCCTGCCCCCTTTCAGGCACTGCGGATGGTTGTTATTTCAAAGGGGAAAAGGCGGAGGGAACTTTGCGCGTTCCTCTTTATGAAGAAGAGATGAAATACTTTTATTCCAATTATAAAAATTATTATTATCTTCCGGATGAAGATACGGCCATCCATAAATCCGTAGCTTCCTATGTGGATAAAAAATACCGCGTGCAGGCCACTGCCAAAAATTGCTACACGCGGAAGCTTTCCACTTACCTTCCCCAATGGGATATTCTATTTCAGCCTTTCTTTAAGAGAAGCTACGATGACAGAAATGTTTTCTTTGAATTAACTGAGGAAATGAAAAAAGAGCGCCCGCTATTTGCTCAATATGCCGGGCACATTATTCATATGATAGCCAGTTCCTACACGAACCCTTAAACCGGCTTCTCGTAGAAGAATGGATTCCGCCTGTCATAGCCGATGGTACGGTAATTGATAATCTGTTCCGTATTCCCTATGAACAACACACCTCTACGGGCAAGCGCTTTATAGAATTTAATAAATACTTCATTCTTTGCTTCTTCTGTAAAATATATCAATACATTACGACAGACAATCAGGTGCCAGCCTTCCCGGTATATATCTTTAATCAGATTATGCTGGACAAACTGCACCTGTTTCTTTACTTTCTCAGATATCTGATAAGACAGGCCCACCTTGGTAAAGTACTTTTTCTTCAAGTCTTCCGGCACGTTAGCAATGCTTTTTTCGCTGTACAGACCCACTTTCGCCTTGGCAATCACCTGCTTATCCAAATCCGTGGCATATACCCTTATTTTTTCCAATGGAATATACCTGGAAAATGCCATAATAAGGGAATACGGCTCATCCCCTGTGGAACAGGCCGCACTCCATATTTTTAAATCAGTTCCAAATCTCGCAATTAAATCCGGGATAATTTCCTTATCCAGTATTTTCCACTGCTCTGTATTACGGTAAAACTCAGAGACATTTATCGTAAGGTAATTGACAAACTCTTCAAATTTTGCTTTATCCGTCTTAAGTAAAGCAACATACTTATCATACCCTTTCACATTACACTTAGAAATCAGGGTATCAATACGGCGTTTCATTTGATTTTCCTTATAAGCATTTAAGTCAATTCCTGTAAGGTCATAGATTGCCTTCTTAAACCATTCGTAATTGTTAGCTGCCAAAATACCTGCCGTTAAGTCCATATTATTTGTTCTATTAAACTCCTATTCTGCCGATGTCTCTTCCGATGTTTCCTGTTCATTTGCAATCACTGCATCAATATCCACGGATACTACATCTTCATTCTCTTCCACCGCTTCTTCCTTCGGTTCCGGAGCAAGCATTGCCTTTATGCTTAAGCTGATTTTCTTGTCTTCATCATTAAAATCAACTACTTTGGCTGTAATCTCCTCGCCTACTTTTAATACATCTGCCGGTTTCTCAATATGTTCTTTTGCAATCTGGGATACATGAAGCAATGCATCAACGCCCGGCTCCAACTCAATAAATGCACCAAAGCTGGTCATCCTCGCTACCCTGCCGGTCACAACGCTTCCAACTGCATATTTTTCTGCTGCATCCTTCCACGGATTCGCATCTGCAAATTTAAGGCTAAGGGCAATTTTATTACCCGAAATTTCTTTAATTAATACTTTTACTTTCTCGCCAACCTTGAAAACTTTTCTGGGGTTCTCTACCCTCCCCCATGACATTTCAGAGATATGGAGCAATCCGTCTGCACCACCCAAATCAATGAATGCACCGAAATCGGTTACATTTTTAACCGTACCCTCCACTACATCCCCTTCCTGGATGGATTCAAATAATTTCCTCTGCATCTCCGCTTTTTCTGCCACTATCAGCTGTTTGCGGTCACCAATGTACCTTCTTCTCTTCGGATTATATTCGCTAATTACAAATTGGATTTCCTGTCCGGCATATTTGGACAAATCCCTTTCGTATACATCCGATACAAGGCTTGCCGGAATAAAAATACGCACTTCTTCCACGACAACGCTCAAACCGCCGTCCAAAACCTGCGATACCTTTGCCGTAAGCACTTCCTTGCTGTTAAAGGCTTCCTCAATCCTCTTATTCCCGCGGTCAGCTGCCAGCCTCTTATAAGTAAGCATGACTTGTCCTTCCCCGTCATTTACTTTTAATACTTTTACTTCCATCGTATCGCCTGGCTTTGTAACAGTTGTCAAATCCACATTGGGTTCATTGGTATACTCGCTTCTCGTCAATACACCGTCCGACTTGTAGCCGATATTGAGAATAATCTCTTCAGGCTTAACGTCGATAACTGTGCCTTCAACTACCTCTCCCGCATGTATTGTCTTAAATGATTCTTCTAACATTTGTTCAAAAGTTAATTCTGACATAATTTTGAACCTCCTCAATAATATTGTTTGGGGTCGACGCCCCGGCAGTAATACCGACCGGTGAAGCCGTTTTAGGTAGCTCTAAACGCAAGTCATCCAGTGTCTGTATAAAATAAGTATTCTCACACTCTTCTTTACAAATCTCATATAACTTTCTTGTATTTGAACTGTGAGTACCCCCTATTACTATCATGCTCTCAACCTGAGCCGCAACCCTTCTCGCCTCAGTCTGCCGTTCCTCTGTTGCGTTACATATAGTATCCGCAACAATACTATTGTAACCTTTTTTCGAAAAAATTTCAACTAATTCTTTAAATTTGTTGTAGTTAAATGTCGTTTGGGCAACAATACATATTTTATTTTCTTTTAAATGTATATTTTTATTCTTATTTACGAACTTTTCTGCCTGTTCTGCCGACTCTATGACTGCCGTTTCCGTTACTGCCCATCCTTTAATCCCTTCCACCTCAGGATGGCCCGGATTCCCAATAATGACTATCCTCTTCCCCTGTCTGCTTTCTTTCTCCACAATATTATGAATTCGTTTTACAAAGGGGCATGTGGCATCCACATATTCTAATCCCTTTTCTTCCAGCAAATCATATACTTCTTTTGCCACGCCATGGGAGCGGATAATGACTACCCCTTCTTCCAGCCCCCTCAGGCCTTCTAAACCTTCTACTACCCTGACTCCCCTTTTTTCCAAATCCTTAACCACTTCTTCGTTGTGGATGATAGGCCCGTATGTAAAAATCTTTTTGCCTTCCCCTATCTGCTCGTAGACCTTTTCAACCGCCCTTTTTACCCCAAAGCAAAAACCGGCGCTTTTCGCCCTGATTACTTCCATCTGCTGTCTCCTTGCTGCATTTTTATGGTTTTAGGTAATTGCGAATCCGATAAACCCGCTGAATATTCTCACAGCTTAGAATTTCGCAATTGCCTATTTTTATGGTTTGGAATTCGGATGATTAGCTGCATAATCCGATAATTTTCTCCACCACTTCCTCTATAGCCATCCCGGAAGAATCTATCAAAACCGCATCTTCTGCCTGGCGCAGCGGCGAAATATCCCTATTCATATCCCGCTCATCCCGTTCTATGATTTCTTTTTCAATCTGTGCCAAGTCGCATTCTGCCCCTTTGGCCAGCAGTTCCTCATACCTCCGTTTCGCCCGGACTGCACTGCCTGCCGTCAGGTACACCTTCACATCTGCATCCGGAAGCACACAGGTGCCGATATCCCTTCCATCCATCACTACATCCGCACTCTTTGCCAGCTGCTGCTGCAGTTCTACCAGTTTCTTACGCACATCTGGGTTAGGGCTGGTAACGGAAGCCATATTTCCTACTTCTTCCGTCCGTATCCTCCCATTTACATTTTCCCCGTTCAAAAATACCACCTGTTCGCCGTCCACATACCGTATGGTTATATCCACGTCTTTACATGATGCGCTTATTTTCTCTTTTTCTTCCCCGCCGATGCCTTCCTGAAGAAAATAAAGAGCCATGGCCCTGTACATAGCGCCCGTATCCACATAAATGAACTGCTTCCTCTGTGCAATTTTTTTTGCCACCGTACTCTTCCCGGCCCCTGCCGGGCCGTCTATTGCAATATTATATCCCATAGCTTCTGCCTCCTGTATATATTTAGTAAGTTCTCCAAATCTATATATCAAAAAAAATAACCAAGCCCTTGTCTTTTTTATATCGCAGACAGTGCGCCGGCCGCCGACACTCCCGCCAGATAACCGGTAGACCAGGCTATCTGTAAATTAAACCCTCCCGTCAGGGCATCCACATCCAACACCTCTCCGGCAAAATAGAGCCCTTTCACTATCTTCGACTCCATAGTGGAGGGATTCACTTCCTTTACATAGACACCTCCCCGGGTAATCACCGCTTCCTCATAGCCCCGCGTTCCCGTCACCGTCAACTCCAAATTTTTTATCAGATGTGCAAAACGAACTCTCTCAGCCTTCGTAATCTCATGGATTTTCTTTTCCCCCTCAATACCGGACAGTTCCACCATTACCGGAATCAGCCTGGAAGGGAATAATCCCCCTAAGGAATTTTTGAACTGTTTATTCTTATTTTCCTCAAAATCCCTCAACAGCCGCTTATCCAGCTGCTCCAGGTCTAAGGCTGGCTTTAAATCCAAACGCAGTATAGCCTGTCCTTCTTTGCATTTCTTCCTATAATAACTGCTGGCGCTCAAAACCAATGGTCCGCTTACCCCGAAATGGGTAAAAAGCATCTCCCCGAACCCTTCATAGAAAGCCTTCTTCCCTTCCGGGCCGAGAAACATTTTCACATTTTTTAAAGAAAGTCCCTGCAGATCCCGGCACCATTTTTCCCGAACAATAAACGGAACAAGGGAAGGGGAAGTCTCTTTTATGGTATGCCCATTTTCTTCCGCCATGCGGTAACCATCCCCATCCGAACCTGTCAGGGGATAGGACAGCCCTCCTGTGGCGAGAATCACACAATCTCCATATTCTGTCTTCCCGTCGGAAAGCTTCACGCCCTTTATCCTCCCCTCCTGAACCAACAGGCTTTTCACCTGCTGCCGGAGCCTAATATCCGCTTTCCCCCTTTTCAGCTGCCCGGAAAGCGCCCCTATCACATCCGAAGAATGATCGGAAACCGGAAACACCCTGCCTCCCCTCTCCGTTTTCAACCGGCAGCCCGCTTTTTCAAACCAGTCCATCGCTGCCTGATTATCAAAGCCATAAAACGCGCTGTACAAAAACTTCCCGTTTGTCACCACATTGCCAAACAAAGTTTCCATATCACAATGATTGGTAAGATTGCACCTGCCTTTTCCTGTAATAAAAAGCTTCTTCCCTAATTTTTCATTTTTTTCATACACAATGACTTTGACGCCCTGCTCCGCCGCAGCTGCAGCCGCCATCATCCCCGCCGCCCCGCCGCCTATCACTATAATTTTTCCCATTCCGCCAACCTTATATCTTTCCGTTTTCAATCTTTACCAAAGGATAATCCAACATGGGCACTTCATCGATAAAGTTTATTTCATCATTCAAATAAATCTGATAATTGTTCCATGCTTCTTCCAGCATCTCCAAATTTTTTTTCACATCCTCCGGCCTTTTTAGGCACAGCGCCACCACCAGGGCATTGATCAGGCTAAGGGGCGCCACCAAAGAATCCACAATCGACACCATATCGCTCCTGGCAAAAAGATTGCAGGAAGAATATAGGTTCATCGGAGAATGCACACTGTCTGTAATGGCAATCACTTTCGCATTCCTGTCGTTTGCAAACTCCATCGCTTTTAGCGTACGCATAGAATATCTGGGAAAGCTGATACCCACAATCGCATCTTTCTCGCCAATCCGAATCATCTGCTCAAACATCTCGCTGGCACTGGTTGTCCTTAAAAGCACCACATTTCCCCGAATCATATTCAAATAGAAATGCAGAAAATCCGCCAGCGGTTCACAGCTCCTGATTCCTACTATATATACGGTGTGAGCCTCCAATATGGTATCCACCGCTATCTCAAAGGAAGCCCCGTCCAGATTATCTATCGTATCCTGCAATTTTTCAATATCCGCTTTCAACACCGATGTCAATACCTCAGACTGCGTACTCCTTCCATATTTAACGCCTATTTTCTGCACCGAATTCAGCTTATCTTTTACCCATTCCTCCAAAGCCTCCTGGAACTCCGGATAGCCCTCATAACCGATACCCGCCGCAAACCTTACCACTGTAGACTCGCTGATACCCACCGTTTCCCCAAGCTTGGCTGCCGTCATAAAGACCGCCTGCTCATAGTGGTCTGTAATATAGGCGGCAATTGCCTTGTGGCTCTTGCTCATTTTAGGGTATTTTTCGTTTATTTTTGAAATGACATCTATATTTTCTGCCTTTTTTGATTCCTCTTCCATCCTATGTATCCTTCATCAAATATAACATTCCATTTTATATTACCCAATCAAAAGCCACTAGTCAATATTGAAATGGATTTCCATAATGCAAAAGTAACAGGAACTGTTACATACAAAAGCGTCCATTGGTTTTTCCAACGAACGCTCTCTCACATCGCCTATTCACTGATCAAATTCCACTGTAATAGTCTCCGTCTCTACCCCGCCGGATAAATTTTCCAGTGCGGTATCCGAAATTCTTCGTGCAGTATCTGTAGTCAATCCTAAAAACGCCTGGTCATACCGCGAGAAGGACATACTAATCATTTCCCCGTTCTCACCGATAACATTCACCGTAATATCCGGGTCATTTCCCGAGTATCCCTGACAGCTATATTCTACCCTGTCAATCGGGCCATTCATCAGCTTGCATTCTTCCGCTTTCTTTTTGGCCAGTTCCGCATATACACTATAATCTTTTTCCAATGCCGCATCATAGCCAAGGGAAACGCTTACCTCCAACTGCCTGCCAGATCCGATCATAAAGAGTTCTCCTGTCACTGCATCTATCAAGAATGTCCACCTTGTGCTTTCAGGCGTTCGCTCTTTCTCAAACAGGACATCCCCTGACCAAAAGGCACGCGGAAAAGTCACTGTTCCCGGATTAAATCCCATATATACATAAGCGCCTTCCAGATCCATCCCAAAAATATTCCTCAGATACTGCACACCCGCTGCAGCTGCCTCCTCCATCGTTAAATCCGTTTCCCTGGGTGTTTCCGTATAAAGGCTGTCCATGATTACATGATAGTTTACCTCCGTATTCCCCTCTTCCTTTGTTTCCTGTTCCGGCAATGGCGCTGCCAGGCTATCCGAAATCTGATAGCTGGTGGGAACAGTCTCCATCTGCCCCATTCTGTCCTTCATAGCCGCTTCCGCTGCCACATTGAAAAGGATAGTACCTGTGCCAATGACAGCGCATGTTACTGCTGTTAAAACTAAAATATTTTTCTGTTTCATAGTAAGACTCCTTTCCGAATAATTTTGATAAATACACTATAAAATCGCTCTATATCAAAAAGATATCGGAATTGTTATGAACTTGTAAAACTTTCCTCTTTTATCTTCGGAAAATACAATCTTACTATCGTTCCCTTTCCCCGTTCGGAAACGAATGTCAATTCTGCATGATGAAGCTGCGCAATCCTCTCGCAGATAGAAAGCCCGAGCCCTGCCCCGCCTGCAGCGCGGCTGCGCGCCTTATCTACACGGTAAAAGGCTTCTTTTATATGAGAAATTTGATCCGAATCCATACCAATCCCATGATCTTCCACTTCAACTACCACTCTGGATTCCTCCCCATAAGACGAAACGCATATTCTCCCTTTGGGTTGGCTGGCTTTCATGGCATTGTCAATCAGGTTATTGAGCATGATTAAAAGCTGTTCCATATTTCCTCTGATAAAGAAACCCTGTGATTGAGCATAGGACAAATGGATTTTCTTTTCCGCCGCCTTTACATACATTGCCTTTTGGGACTGCTCAAAAAGTGCGGCCACAGAACAATCTTCCTCTTCCATTTCTCCCCTCCTAAGCAGCGCCATGTCCAAAAGCTGGTAGGCCATGTTCTGGAGTCTGCTGCACTCCGACATGATAAACTGCGTACATTCATAGCGCTCTTCATCCGATATGAGCGCTTTCTGAATATATTCCGCATACCCATAAATTGCCGTCAATGGAATTCGCAGTTCATGAGAAAAATTGTCAATAAACTGCTGTTTCTGCTCCGCAATCTCCTGAAGATGCTGGATTTGCGTTTCCACCTGAGCCGCCATAAGGTTAAAGTTGTTTGCCACGCTGGCAACCTCGTCCTTTCCCTGAACCGGAAGCCTGCTTTCGTAATTTCCGTTTGCAATCTTTGTAGAAGCGCTGGAAATCTGCCTTAAAGGACGAAAAATAATATTTAGAAAGTGGAATAGGAAAAATGCCATAACAAGCATCATCGCGGCACCCATAAGGAAAAGGGCATCTTTCATATGACGCCATGTGGAAATGGTGTCGCTCAGGTTTCCAATATACATAAGCCCATAGTCCTGCCACGGTGCCGGAAAGCTGCCATAAACATAAAGGAACGGGGAGGATCCGTTTTCCATATATACTATCCTTTCCTGTGTATAGCCCATATCCGGCGGGGACTTCCTGTTCTCTTCCGGCAGGGGTGCAGAACTTTCATAAATCCATTCTCCCGAAAAAGACACTGCCAGCCCGTTCCCCTTTCCCTGCATATATCGGGAATAAGAACCCATCAGCTGGCCTATGCTTTCTTCCACATTATTTCCCCGCTGCTCCAAGGCCTGCATATCCCCAATCAAAGATGATGCGATGACATAGTGCTCCGCCAGGCATTTATCTCTGGCTGTAGAAAGCCTGTTTTTTAAAATAACGATTGAAACGATCAGAATCATAGAATCAAGAAATACGAGAAAAAGAATAAGCATAACGAAAAAAGTCCGCTTTTTCATTTTAATAACCATGCCCCTTCCACTTTAAGCTTCCAGCCGATATCCCAATTTATACACCGTCTTGATATGATTTTCCAAATGTAGTTTGTGACGCAGCCTTTGTATATGTACATCCACAGTACGGGTTCCGCCATCAAAATCATATCCCCATACCATATCCAACAGCTTCTCCCTGGAAAGGGCAATATTCCGGTTTCTAATCAACACTTCAAGCAATTCGTACTCTTTGGGCGTGCATTCTATGGCTGTCCCGTTTAAGAAAACCTGATGCCTGTCAAAATCACATTTCATGCCGCCTAACGTAAACTCCGTTTCCACTTTTTTTGTCCGCCGCAGTACTGCTTCTACCCGTGCGGCCAGTTCCAGCATCTGAAAAGGTTTGGTCAAATAATCATCTGCCCCCATGGCCAGCCCTTTCAGCTTATCTGTCAATTCACTTTTCGCTGTCAGGAAAATAGTGGGAGTCCCGCAAGCCCTTTGAAACACTTGATAACCGTCCAGCCCGGGCAGCATAATATCCAGTACCAGCAAATCAAACTTTCTGTTCTCCAACAAATCAATGGCAGATAATCCGTCGAATGCCTGGGTACAATGATGCCCTGTAAGTTTTAAATTTTTACGTATCAGTTCATTGATGGAAAGTTCATCCTCTACAATCAGTATTTCAGCCAATTTCTATCCGCTCCCTTTTATCAAAAAGTGTCTTCGATACTGCATCAATTTATGTCCGTCTGACGACGGACTTTCCTATATGGATTCAGGTGTCAAAAGCCCTGGCTGCGGAGTGCGACTAGCATATTGCACAAAAAATGTTCGTGCAACTGACTTTTGTGTATATGTCCTAAGGGGGTATCAGGCGAAGCCTGGTGGATTCCTTAGGACCTGGAGGTGAGACTCATAAATCGTGGAAGCCTCTGCTGAACACGATTTACGTTTTCAGAGGCTCAGCGGAATGCTCCGCACAATAGAAGGCGCACAACTTTTTTGTGCAAATTGCCAAGCGCGCTCCGCAGCCAGGGCTTTTGACACCCGAATCCTATATGGTGAAAAGTGTCTTCGGCTTATATAAAAGGATTATACATTAAAAATGTTTCTAAATTGTAAACGAACTTTAAAACATAATGCTTTTTCCCATTCAAAATTTATAGTCTTCGCAGCCCATTAAAATCCTGTCCATCCGTACCCTGGCATCCAGCATCTCCCTCTTTTGCCGCCAACAGCTTATCCTTCCATGACAACTGGGGCGGCACCGCTTTTTCATACAGTCCAATTTCATATTGCTTCTGCCCTGTACACATCTCTTATTCATCATCCTTTGCTAGTATAGCGTATTCAAAGTTTATGTGGAAAATCATATCTCAAGTTCATCCATTTTGTATGTCCAATGATATACTACCGGATGTTCGTTGATTTCGGCAATATACTGATATATCCGTT
>Ga0073908_1000222_pt1 | contig 90652 bp, 58 predicted proteins | sample MucameincwithD2O_FD_65484 | JGI IMG/M metagenome (GOLD analysis project Ga0073908, IMG submission 65484) | Mouse cecum microbial communities from Vienna, Austria - Mucus amended microcosms incubated with D2O | ecosystem: Host-associated > Mammals > Digestive system > Large intestine > Cecum... | reverse complement strand
GCCCGATAAAATTATGTGAGAAAGCACGAAAAAATGACAATAATAATGGCATATGAAGAGGATAGACCATAATCACTTCATATGCCATCTTATTTTTTAGAGACATTTACTGAATATCCCTAAATAATCTGAGTTCGATATAAAAATAAGCGCTTTAACAACTCATCTCTTCTGTTGCAACCCCTTCAGCAAGTGGTCCACCGCCGCTTTCAATTGAGCATCTTCTCCCTTCAAAGCCTCTTCCGGCTTATTATATATCAAGATATCGGGTTGTAAAGTCCGGTTCTCCAGATAGTTACCCTGCATATCCATGCATCCTACTTGAGGAATACCGAATACAATACTCGGGTCAATCTGACGTTCCCACCATACAGCTGTCATGGTTCCTGCTACGGGAGTACCTACCAGCTTACCGATACCCAACGTCTTGTACACAAAAGGAGTACCGTGGGCATTGCTGTAATTATCCTCGCAAACCAGCATACACGAAGGTTTCAGCCATCTGTCAAAAGGATCGCTGCCGATGTACTGGCCACGCGGCACAAAGCGTTCATACTCCTTGCCGCTAAGTAACGTCGCTACTTGTTCGTGCAGCCACCCGCCTCCGTTATGGCGGGTATCCACCACAACAGCCTCTTTCTTACGACTGCTTTCGCTCAACAAATCGGAGTAAATCTTACGGAAGCTCGGACTATCCATACCTTTGATGTGAATATAAGCAATGCGTCCGCCGGAATATTCATCCACCTTCTTGCGGCAGTTTTCCACCCAGCGCTTATACAACAGCTCATTCTGGGCACCGTAAGATATGGGCTTCAAGGTTTCTTCAAACCGCTTTCCGGTAACAGGATCATAGACCGAGAGAATCACCTTGCGGCCTGCCTTACCTTCGAGTAACGGGAAATAATCAGCGCCAGCCTTAATGGCAACACCATCCACTTTCTCGATAATACAGCCCGGCTTGACATCCGTCTTTTTCTTCGTTAATGGACTCTGAGCTATAATTTCTTTAATCTTCAATCCATCGCCCGCATAAGCTTCATCATAGAACACTCCCAAAGCAGCCGTAGGAAGTGCTGCGCCCGAAGCATAATAACGCGCTCCCGTATGAGAACCGTTCAATTCACCCAGCATCTCACTCAGCATTTCCGCAAAATCGTAGTTATTGTTGATATACGGCAAGAAGCGCTTATAAGTTTCTTTGTATCCATTCCAGTCCGTACCTTGCAAGTCTGCCACATAGAACTTATCATTTACCTGCTGCCAGATGTGGTCGAAGATATATTCACGCTCACCATAAGGGCGGTAATCGAAGAAAGCCTCAAATTCAATTGGAGAAATCTTGCTGCCTTCAATCTCTATCTTTTTCATTCCGTCGCGGGCACAAAGGAAGATATTCTTCCCTTCCTTGTCAGGCTGCAAAGCGCCTGCACCTACTTTCTTCAAAAGAACTTTTGTAACATTCTCTTTCAGATTGTGTTCCCAAAGATCGTACCCATCCTCGAAAACGGACAGATAGTAAAGTTTATCCCCTTTCGCAGAAAGCATGGCATCTGCCATATGCGAGGAATTGACGGTCAAGCGTACAATGCGGTCAAAGCGGTTGGCAAGGTCAAACTTTAACGGTTCCACCTTTTCCTCCTTCTCCTTATCGGCATCCTCTTTTTTCTTCTTGGCATCTTTTCCGTCTTTCCTTCCGGCTTTTTCCTTTTCCGCCTTCTCCGCCTTTTCCGCTTCCTCAAGCAAAGCGGTTTCCTCCTTATTCATTAAGAAACGGTCGTATGCTTCAGCATCAAAGAACATGATATAAGTATCGTCTTCGGCTCCCCAACTGCCGTGGCTACGATAACCCGCTCGGTCGCTAGTCCAAATCATAGCCTTTCCGCCCAACACCCACTTGGCATTGCCGTCGTTGTATCCGCTTTCGGTCAGATTCACCATTTCACCCTTACCATCAGCATTCAGCAGCACAACATCTTTGTTGTTCCATCCGCCCACACCGATATAGTCAGAGAGAATCCATTTGCTATCCGGACTCCACTGGAACCACTGGTCACCGTCCGAATAAGAGTATTGGTACCTCCCATCCATAACGGTACGCACATCCTTTGTCTTCAGATTGATGACACGGATGGCGCTGCGGTTTTCAAGAAAAGCAATCTCTTTACCGTCAGGGCTGTATTGGGGTTGGAAAGAAGCGGCATCCGAGTTTGTCAGGCGTTCTTCCTTCAGCTCTGTGGCATAGGTAAACAGCTTTTCATCCTTACGCACAATCGTCGAAGTGTAAAGTTGCCAAAGCCCGTCGCGTTCGGAAGCATAAACCAGTGTCCGCCCATCGGGAGCAAAGTCTACGGTTCGTTCCTGATAGGGAGTATTCGTTATCTGCTTCGTAGTCTTATATTCCACTGAAGTGACGTAAACATCACCACGCAAAACGAAAGCCACTTCCTTACCATCCGGAGACACTGCCATTTCCGTGGCACCGCTACTTTTAATCTGGCGGATAATGTCCTTGTCGTTTCTATCGGAAACAATGCTGATGTTCACCTTTTGCGCTTCTCCACCGGGAAGTAGGGTGTAAATCTTACCATCAAATCCATAGCACAACCTTCCGTCCGTAGCGGCACTGAGATAGCGTACCGGATTTTTGGTATAGTGCGTCAACTGCACGGCCTTCGCATCTCCGGGAGTACGTTGGTAGATATTGAAAGAGCCGTTTTCCTCACTCAGATAGTAGAATGTTTTTCCATCAGGAGCCCAAACCGGTTCACGGTCTTCTCCTCCGAAAGTGGTCAGCTGGCGGTACTGCGGTTCTTTCCCCGGAGTATACATCCAGATGTCACGGGCAATGGGCGATACATGATGTTTACGCCAGTAGTCCTCGTAACCTTTCTTATCCTGATACAACATCGCTCCCTCCTTATTGATGGAGATGCACTCCATAGGCATGGACGAAATCATCGTCGGGCGCCCTCCCTCCACTGATACTCGATAGACCTGGTTGAACTGCCCGTTAGAGGGAAAGACAACAGCCTCGGCAGACGGCATGATGCCCGCAGAGAACAAGACATGTCCGGCATCTGTAAAAGCAAGCGGTGTTTCGCTTCCCGAGTGGGTAGTCAGCCGTCGTGGTTCGCCTCCGTCTTTGGCCACAATGTAGACGTCCAGACTTCCCATACGGTCCGAAGCAAAAGCAATCTGCTTACTGTCCGGGCTCCATACCGGATCTGTATCATATGCGGGATTGGTAGTTATCTGCATGGCACGTCCGCCGGTAACCGGCACCGTATAAATGTCTCCCTTATAAGTAAAAGCAATGGTCGTCCCATCGGGAGAGATGACACTATGACGCATCCAGAGTGGAGCATCCTGTGCAAAAGTAAAACCTGCCAGGCAAGCGGCAGCAATACCTAATAGTAATTTTTTCATAATGATTCTTGTTTTTGGAGAATACAAAAAACCTCACGACTTTTCCTTTCGAAAAAAGACCGTGAGGTTTGCTTATCATTTTAAGTTACCCTCAATTAGAGAGCACCTACTTCCTTCAAAGCAGCATTTGTCTTGTGAACAGCAGCAGCGCTGGCAGCAAATTTAGCTTTTTCGTCAGCAGTCAGTTCCAGTTCAACGATTTTCTCGATACCGTTCTTACCAAGGATTACGGGAACACCGATACAGATGTCTGATTCACCGTATTCTCCTTCCAGATATACCGAGCAAGGAATCATCTTCTTCTGGTTATGGATGATAGACTCAACAACATAAGCGCCTGCCGCACCCGGAGCATACCATGCAGAAGTACCCAGCAACTTAGTCAGCGTAGCACCACCTACCATAGTAGAAGCTACCACTTCGTTCAGTTTTTCTTCGCTCAGCAGTGTGCTTACCGGCTGTCCTTTGTAAGTAGCCAAACGAGCCAACGGAATCATGGTAGTATCACCGTGACCACCAATAACCATGCCTTCCACTTCGTTGGCGTTGCAGCCCAAAGCCTGAGACAAGAAATATTTGAAACGAGAGCTGTCCAAAGCACCACCCATACCGATGATACGGTTCTTCGGCAAGCCCAAAGACTTCAATGACAGATAAGTCATGGTATCCATCGGATTGGAAATAACCACGAGGATAGCATTCGGAGAATATTTCAGGATGTTCTGTGCAACCGACTTAACGATACCTGCATTAACACCGATCAATTCTTCACGAGTCATGCCCGGCTTACGGGGAATACCGGAAGTAATCACTACAACGTCGGAGTTGGCAGTCTTCTCATAATCGTTGGTACAACCTACAATAGTGGTGTCGAAGCCCAGCAGTTGAGCAGTCTGCATCATATCCATTGCCTTACCTTCTGAAACGCCTTCTTTCACGTCCAGCATTACCACTTCGTCAGCCACTTCGTTAAAGGCTAACACATTAGCGCATGTAGCACCTACGTTACCTGCACCTACTACGGTTACTTTTGACATAATTTCTAATTTTTTTGTTTATAAGTGTTCTTTAAAGATGACGCAAAAGTACGGCGAACTTCGTAATTAGAGAAATATTTCCGTAATAATTTTAGTTAAATACACATTTAGACAATGATTAGTGGACAATGATTAATGATTAATGATTAATTTTGCGGACGATTCATGAACAGGGTACAAACAATCGTCCATGAACCATTAATCACTTAACCATTAATCATTAAAAAAATGGCAGTTAAGAAAAATACACTTCTCATTGCGACAGGCAGCCTCCTTATACTATTATTAATAGGAGTTACCATTCTGCTGATTTCCGAAAAGCAAACCAACAAAGAGCTGATAATGGAATTCAACTTGGATAAAGAAGACCTTGAAAACCAATATACAGACTTCGCCAAGCAATATGACGAACTGAAGCTGAGCGTCTCCAACGACTCCTTGTCCGTACTCTTGGAACAGGAACAACTGAAGACCCAACGCTTATTGGAAGAACTCCGTACCGTGAAGAGCAGCAATGCCACCGAGATACGCCGTCTGAAGAAGGAACTGGCCTCTCTCCGCAAAGTCATGATAGGCTACATCAACCAGATTGACTCGCTGAACCGCCTGACTGCCCAACAGAAGGAAATCATAGCCGATGTCACCAAGAAGTACAACGCCGCTTCCCGGCAAATCAGCAACTTGTCCGAAGAAAAGAAGAACCTGGCCAAGACCGTGACGCTTGCCGCACAACTGGACGCCACCAATATCTCTGTGCAACCCACCAACAAACGCGGCAAGACTGCCAAGAAGGTAAAAGACATCGTGAAGTTCAAAATAAACTTCTCCATCGTGAAAAACATCACTGCAGAGACCGGTGAACGCACCCTCTACATCCGCATCACCAAACCGGACAACGACGTTCTGACCAAAAGTCCCTCGAACACCTTCCCGTACGAGAACCGGGAACTAGTGTATTCCATCAAGAAGTATATAGAATACAACGGAGAAGAGCAAGCCGTCACCGTATATTGGGATGTAGAAGAATACCTCTATGCAGGCACCTACCGCGTAGACATTTTTGCTGACGGTACCCTTATCGGTTCGCAATCATTCAGCTTGAATTAATACAAAAAAAACTAAATTATTTTGCAATATCATTGAAAGCCTATACATTTGCATCGTTGTTTATGCAATTATTGTTGCTGTATAAACAACTGATTCATCACTTTAATTAATGTATAGCCCAATGAAAAAGTTCTTCTGTTTCATCTGTTTGGCATACCTGTCCTTCCCCATGAAGGCTCAGGAAGCATTAAGCTTGGATAGTTGCCGTGCATTGGCAATCTCCAACAACAAAGAACTGCTGATAAGCCAGGAAAAAATCAACGCCGCCCACTATCAAAGAAAAGCGGCATTCACTAATTACCTTCCCAACATTTCGGCCAGCGGCGGATATATGCGCAGTCAAAAAGAGTTGTCCATCCTCAGTGACGCTCAGAAAGGAGCCTTGTCCGGATTGGGCACAAGTCTCAGCAGACCGTTACAGCAGGCTGCCCAAGTCATCGCACAGCTTCACCCAGAACTGGCAGGTCAATTGCCGGCTTTAGGACAAAGTCTGGCAGGTGCCCTCGACGGCGCAGGCCAATCCTTGGTCGACGCCTTTCGTACAGACACCCGCAACATGTATGCGGGCGCACTGACCTTAACCCAGCCCCTATATATGGGCGGCAAGATACGTGCCTACAACAGAATCACCAAATACGCCGAAGAACTGGCCCGCCAGCAACACAACGCCGGCATGCAGGAAGTAATCCTAAGTACAGATCAGGCATATTGGCAGGTAGTGTCCCTTGCCCATAAAAAGAAGCTGGCAGAAGGTTATCTAAAACTACTGCAGAAGCTCGACGGTGACGTCGGCAAAATGATTGCCGAAGGCGTTGCCACCAAAGCAGACGGACTCTCCATCAAAGTAAAAGTGAATGAAGCCGAAATGACTCTGACCAAAGTAACCGATGGCCTGAGCCTTGCCCGGATGCTGCTGTGCCAATTATGTGGTCTCGACCTTTCCACTCCCGTCATGCTCACAGACGAACAGAAGGAAGATCTGGCTCCCACTACTCCGAAAAACGGTACCATTGACATCAACAACGTTTATGCCACCCGTCCCGAAGTGCGCAGCCTGGAACTCGCCACGCAAATTTATAAGCAGAAAGTAAATGTCACCCGCTCGGAATATCTTCCTTCCGTAGCACTAATGGGCAGCTATATGGCAACCAACCCTTCCGTCTTCAACAGTTTTGAGAAGAAATTCAAGGGGATGTGGAATGTGGGCGTCATGGTGTCGATACCCATCTGGCACTGGGGCGAAGGCATCTATAAAGTAAAAGCAGCCAAATCGGAAGCACGCATCGCCCAATACCAGTTGGATGACGCCAAAGAAAAGATAGAGTTGCAGGTCAACCAGTCGGTTTTCCAAGTGAACGAAGCTGCCAAAAAACTGACCATGGCCGAAAAGAATCTGGAAAAAGCCAACGAGAACCTGAGATACGCTACACTTGGTTTTGAGGAAGGCGTTATACCCGCAAGCAATGTGCTCGAAGCACATACCGCATGGCTTTCCGCCCAATCGGAAAAGATTGACGCACAGATTGACGCAAAACTGACGGAAATCTATCTGAGGAAGGCAACGGGGGATTTACGATTAGACGATTAATAAATCGTCATTGATTCGTAATCGAAATAAAGTAACTTCAATTGAGAATAGTAAATGTAACTTCAATCGCAAATAGTCAAATAGCAAATAAAATGATGGATACAAAATCACAAAACAGCAACATGTTGTTGGCATTCCTCACGCTGACGGGAGTCATTGCCATCGTTGCCCTTGCAGGTTTCTTCATGTTGCGTAAAGGGCCGGAGATGGTGCAAGGACAAGCAGAAGTAACGGAGTATCGAGTATCGAGCAAAGTGCCGGGACGTATTCTGGAATTTCGTGTAAAAGAAGGACAAAGCGTACAAGCCGGAGACACTCTTGCCATTCTGGAGGCTCCGGACGTACAGGCCAAATTGGAACAAGCACGAGCCGCCGAATCGGCAGCCCAGGCCCAGAACGAAAAGGCTTTGAAAGGCGCCCGTCGGGAACAGATACAAGCTGCCTACGAAATGTGGCAAAAGGCACTGGCCGGACTGGAGATTTCTGAGAAATCCTACAAGCGTGTGAAGAACCTGTACGACCAAGGCGTGATGTCCGCACAGAAGCTTGACGAAGTTACCGCCCAACGCAATGCAGCCCGGGCTACCGAGAAAGCCGCCAAAGCCCAATACGACATGGCCAAGAACGGTGCGGAACGCGAAGACAAAGCCGCCGCCGCTGCCTTGGTGGAACGTGCCAAAGGAGCTGTGGCCGAAGTCGAATCGTACATTAAGGAAACTTACCTGATTGCACAGGCTGCCGGTGAGGTATCCGAAATATTCCCCAAAGTTGGTGAGCTCGTGGGTACGGGTGCTCCCATTATGAACATTGCCATTCTGGACGACATGTGGGTGACTTTCAATGTACGCGAGGACTTGCTGCAAGGATTGGGTATGAATACCGAATTCGAAGCGTTCATACCTGCCCTTGATAAGAATATCCGCCTGAAAGTGTACTATATGAAGGACCTCGGCACATATGCCGCCTGGAAAGCGACCAAGACTACCGGCCAGTTCGACCTGAAAACATTCGAAGTAAAAGCCGCTCCGCAAGAGAAGGTGGAAGGACTGCGTCCGGGAATGAGTGTTGTATTGAAGAAGTAAAGGAGTTATGAGTTATTGGAGAGGATGATGGAAAGAAATAAGAAACATACGGCTTTGTGGAATGTAGCAAGACGCGAATGCCGCCGTCTTGTTTCCCGCCCGCTCTATCTGTTCTGTATGGTGATAGCACCGTTGTTCTGCTACATATTCTTCACCACGCTGATGGACTCCGGGCTTCCTACGGACATGCCCGTAGGTGTGGTGGACCAAGACATGAGTGCCACTTCACGCCAGCTGATACGTAACTTGGACGCTTTTGAGCAGACAGCCGTCGTCGCCCGCTACCCCACCATCAACGAAGCCCGTACCGCCATGCAGCGCGGAGAGATTTACGGTTTCTTCTACATTCCCGAAGGTACCTCTGCCAAAGCGCAGGCCGGACGGCAGCCCAAACTCTCTTTCTATACAAACAATACCCTGCTCATCGCAGGTTCACTCCTCTTCAAGGACATGAAGATGATGAGCGAATTGGCATCCGGTGCCGCAGCACGTAGCACCCTATATGCCAAAGGAGCTACCGAGGAACAAGCGATGGCCTTCCTCCAACCCATCGTCATAGATACGCATCCACTCAATAACCCGTGGCTGAACTACTCCGTATATCTGTGCAACACCTTTGCACCGGGCGTATTGATGCTGCTTATCTTCATGGTAACCGTCTATTCCATCGGAGTCGAGATAAAAGACCGCACCGCCCGCGAATGGCTGCGCATGGGCAACAACTCCATCTGGATTTCCCTTGCCGGCAAACTGCTGCCGCATACCGCCATCTTCTTCCTGATGGGAATATTATATAATGTATACCTCTACGGTTTCCTCCATTTTCCCTGCAACAGCGGCATCCTGCCGATGCTGCTTGCCACTCTTTGCCTGGTGCTGGCATCGCAAGGCATGGGAATATTGATGATAGGAACCCTGCCTACCCTGCGTCTGGGACTCAGTTTCGCTTCCCTATGGGGCGTACTCTCTTTCTCCATGTGCGGATTGTCATTCCCCGCCATGGGCATGCACCCCGTATTGCAGGCATTGGCAAATCTGTTCCCCCTGCGCCACTATTTCCTGATTTATGTGGACCAGGCACTGAATGGATACCCCATGATTTACTCGTGGGTCAACTACGTAGCACTGCTTATTTTCATGATGCTTCCGTTCTTCATAGCCCATAGGCTGAAAGGAGCATTGGTTTACTATAAATATATGCCCTAATGAAAGACCTGACCTTCAGACAGAAAGTGATACAAGGCATTCATGACTTGTTCTATATATGGAAACGGGAATTCGGCACAACCTTCCGCGACCAAGGCGTGCTCATCTTCTTCGTGCTCGTTCCGTTGGCCTATCCGTTGATATATGCTTTCATCTATACCAACGAAACCATCCACGAAGTGCCCACTGTCGTGGTGGATGATTCACGCTCCTCGTTGAGCCGCGAATACCTGCGGAAAGTGGACTCCAGCCCCGAAGTGAGCCTCGTGAGCTACTGCGCCGATATGGAAGAAGCCAAACTGATGCTGAAGGAGCGCAAGGCATACGGCATTATATACATCCCCTCCAGCTTCAGCGACGACATTGTACGCGGTAAGCAAACGCAGGTCAGTATCTTCTGCGACATGAGCGGACTGCTGTATTACAAAGCCTTGCTGACTGCCAACACCAACGTGTCGCTCGCCATGAACGCAGACATCAAAGTGGAGCGAAGCGCCAATACCACCGACCGCCAAGACGAGATTACCGCCTACCCGATAGAGTATGAGGATGTCGCCCTCTATAACCCGACCAACGGATTTGCCGCTTTCCTGATTCCGGCTGTATTAGTATTGATTATCCAACAAACCCTTCTGCTCGGCATCGGCTTGTCTGCCGGAACGGCACGCGAGCAGAACCGTTTCAGAGACCTGCTGCCTATCAACCGCCATTATAACGGCACACTACGTATTGTGATGGGAAAAGGGCTGAGCTACTTCATGATATATTCACTGATATCGGTATATATACTGTGCGTGGTTCCATGGCTTTTCAGCCTCAACCAAATAGCGATACCGGGTGTCCTGATTCTGTTCACCCTGCCCTACTTGGCCGCTTGTATTTTCTTTGCCATGACGGCATCCATTGCCATCCGCAACCGCGAAACGTGCATGCTGCTGTTCGTGTTCACCTCCGTGCCGTTGTTATTCCTTTCCGGCATTTCGTGGCCGGGAACTGCCATGCCTGCTTTCTGGAAGTACTTCTCGTACATCTTCCCTTCTACCTTTGGCATCAACGCCTATGTACGCATCAACAGCATGGGAGCCACACTCCATGAAGTCTCTTTCGAGTATCAGGCACTATGGATACAAACGGGGAGTTACTTCATTACCACTTGCCTGGTATATCGCTGGCAAATACTCCAAAGCAGGAAACACGTGATTGAAGAGTATAAGAAGCATAAGAATATAGAAGCGTAACACATTGTTCCAATATATCAGAACTATTTGTTCATCATATTGAAACTGTCAGTTCGCTATATTGAAACAGTCTGTTTTGTTAAAGGAAACAAGTATTCAGTCTACAGTATCGGGAAAACAGCAAACAGACAAACGGCTGTAATGCCTAATTATGGCTGTATGTGTTTCTTCAACATGAGTAAAGTATCTCAGGTATGAAGACAAATATACAATGCTTTTAAGAAACAGCAAGATTTTCGGAGGTTCATTTATTAACGCAAGAATACAAAAAGAGACACGGATTACCCGGAATCTACGGAGAATAAAATTCATCCGTAACTTTCCGCGTAACCCGTGCGTACTTTAAGAATTTATCTGCTTCTTATTATTTCTTTTCAGCAGCCCATTCCTTAGCTCCCTGTTCCTTCAACTTAGCAGTAAATGCTTTCGCCTTTTCCATGGAAGCCGCTTCCTCTTCCAGACTTGCATAAGCATGCTTGTAGCCCTTCACCACATTCCATTCACCACGGGTGAAATCGGGGAATGCCACAGCCGCACAACCGTTGTCCATAGAAAGCTCGCCCAATTCTGCAAGGCAGCACCACTCAGCGAGGTCGTATACATCCATATCCAAAGGAAGACCGTTTTGCAAGCAATATATCATACGGCTGTCCATGATAAAGTCCATACCGCCATGACCACCTACTTCCTTGGCCATCTCACCATATTTCTTCAGAATAGGGTGCTGGTACTTTTCTATCAAAGCTCTCATTTCAGAATCAGGCAGGAAGCCATGCGAGCTCAAATCATCCACTTTAGGCTGTACACCCGAAGCACTAAGCTGCTTGGCATCCAAAGCATATCCTTCTACAGGATACTTGTTGGCAAATCCCTTAGTACCGGTAAGCTGATACAGACGATTGTAAGGTTGCGGAGTCATTACATTGTGCTGAATCTCAATCACCTTACCATTGGCTGTACGCAACAAAGTAGTAGTATGGTCTCCATTGCGGAAATTATTGCAAGCAGAGTCGGCACGTTCTTCTACCAACGCTTTACCTACTACAGACTTCGTATCCATCGCCACCAATGTAGTCACACGGTCGCCACGATGAATGTCGAGTGCTTGTGCCACAGGGCCAAGGCCGTGAGTAGCATACACATCACCGCGATGTCTCATGTTGAACTCCAGACGCCATCCCAATTTGTCGTTTTCACCGTTTTTCCAATAGTAATCCCAGAACGGCTCCAAGTTGTGGATGTAAGCACCCTGTGCACGGATAACCTCACCGAAAACGCCTTGTTGAGCCATGTTCAAAGTATTCATTTCAAACCAGTCATAGCAGCAATTCTCCAGAATCATACAGTGTTTGCGATTTGCTTCACTCAAGTTAATCAAATCCCAGCATTCCTGCAAGTTCATGGCAGAAGGAACCTCAATAGCCACATGCTTGCCATTCTCCAAAGCACATTTGGCAACGGAGAAATGATGCAGCCAGTCGGCGGCAACATAAACGAGGTCTATATCATCGCGCTTGCAGAGTTCCTCATAGCCGGTAGCACCGGAATAAACGGCAGCCTTGGGCAGAGATGCTTTTTCAAGATACTTCTGACATCTCTCCGCACGCTTTTCCTCATAGTCGCAAAGAGCCACAATATGAGTTCCGGGGATGTGAGTAAAACGCTCTACCGCACCGGGGCCACGCATACCCAAACCTACAAAACCTACACGCACTACTTCCATCTTGGGAACAGTAAGTCCCAACACACTCTTTTGTCCTGCAGGACGTTCGGGCGTCTGCACAACAATAGTTCCATTTTTCCATTCCCACTGCGTTCCTTTTTCCGAGGTGTTCACAGTAGTGGCAGTTTGCGTTGAGCATGCACTAAATGCAAAGCATAAGCTCAACACCAAGAATCCAATTTTCTTCATGATTTAGTTAATTTAAAATTAGAATTATTATAACGTTACTCATTCACTCCGCAAAGATACTCAAAGCATACAAATGAAGCAAATGAGTAACATAGTTTTAGAAATTGCATACACCTAATTGTTTATCTACCAAGAATCCGTCCAACATCTTCAAGTCAAACTTCACATTCCTGCAAGCCTTGAATCTGATGACAAACAAATCGCAATCCCCCTCAAGAGCCTCACGTTCTCCGATATTCACGAATGTGGGATATACAGACTTGACCCCATTAGTGTGAAGTCTGTCGTTCGTCAGATTCTCCATCGCCTTCATGCCCAACGGCTGTATACCAGCAAACTCATAATCGGCAGGATTATAGGGCAGAGCAAAGCTAAGGGCATTCACATGGCGCAGGTCGGTTCCTTTCACCAACACCTCGATAATCTCACCTTTGGCATAACTGCGTTTCGGGGTACTGATGCTGATGTTTCCTTCCACCTTTTCACCTCTGACACCGTCGGCACCGCCTTCAAGTTGTGTGGTCACGACTGAAATGTCATAAGCATCTATCAGTCCGTTACGATTCAAGTCACCATTGCTGATGTATCCTTCAAAATCGGCATCGCCCCGACGCAGACCGGTATAGTTGGTGTAAGAAGTCAAGTCGTTTTCATCCACCAACTTATCGTTGTTGATGTCGCCCGGCAGATAACTTTCTGTTCCAGGCACTTTGAATACGTATATTTCTCGACCCGAACCATAGTTACCCACAGCTTCCGTAACGTTCATCTTTATGTAACGGGCTGTCGGCACTTGGGAAAACGTGAATATCTTCACTTCATTATCACGCTTCCAGTCGAATGCTCCCGCTTCGGTCCAGTTCTCCTTATCCATGCTGTAGTAAACCGTACCTTTCAAGATAGTTCCGTTTCCGGCATTCTCACGAGGGAGATAATGGAATTTATCAACTTGGTTGATAGATTTCAAATCCATAATCAAGTCGAACGGAATGGCCTTTTCATTGTACTTGGTATGCCACAACTCTCCTTCCTCAAAGTCGAATAAACGGCGGAGTGAACGACCTTGATTGGCGGCAGTTGTCTCACCCACAATTCCATGTATGGCAAATTCCAGCGGGTCTCTTTTCGTAGTGGCACTGAAGGCCGACCAGTCAGATTGCCCGTCTTTGTTCACCGCACGTATCTTGAAGTTGTAGATGGTTTCCACGTTCAGTCCTTCAAACAGCAGTTCTGTATCTTTAATGGTACTATAATTCATACCTTCAAACTCTATCTCGTAATAATCGGCATTATCCACCTTTTCCCAAGTCGGTTTCAAAGCATAGGCTTCCGTATTATCTTCGGTGACCTGCGCTTTCGGAGCGACCAGCGGACCTGAAGTTACCTTATACCTATCAGCCAGAGCAAATACAAAACCGCTTATCTTCAAGGTTGTCCGGTTTGCTGTAATGTCAGTAGTCGCCAACTTGACAAGCACTTGGGGATTCTTCGTGATTACCTCTTTCTCGAAGTCGCTTCCTTTAGTGGCAAACTTGTTTAAGTTGGGTTTGGCATCATAAAAATAGACATTCTCTTTCTGAAGGTATTCATCCATGCTGTTTGCTTCCACAAGTTTGACCTTGCTCTTTCCGACAGTTGCCAGAATCTTTTTGGGTTTCTCGGTTACATTGATTCTGAATTCGGTTGACTTCTCTTTCACAAAACCGTTGAAGTCGCCCTGAGCCGGATGAACGATTACCGTTACATCACCCTTTTCACCGGCAACAGATTCAATCAGAGTGTTTACACCCTTGCCCGAACGGTACTCTTCAGTCATACCGTCATCATCATATTCGGTAAATGTGCTCTTTCCGTAAGGATAGAGTTCGTATATACGCAGATTTTTGTCTGTTTCATTGACGTTATTATTGGGGGACGTCATAGGAATAATGGCTCCGTTCTTCACGAATACAGGTAATTTCCAAAACGGTGCAACATAATTATTGATAATGCATCCGCCCTGATAGATTTCACCGGAAAAATAATCTACCCATTCACCATCAGGCAGATAGATGCCATTACGGATGTCATTGCCTTGTTCATCGGCTTTCGTGGCTTGATAAATGGGAGCCACCAAGAAGTACGGTCCATAAAGGAACTGATATTGCGTAGCTTTGCCCAACGTATAGACATTGGGATATTCAAGAAACATAGCACGCATCATAGGCAGTCCGTCCACAGATTCTTTTGCGATACTATAGGCGTATGGCATGATTTCCGACTTCAACTTCAGATACCAGCGGTTGATGGAAGTGGCAGGTTCGCCAAGAGCATGGGGATATTTCTCATTGGCACCCCATCCATCCATATTCAATTGCATAGGGGTAAAGGCCTTCCATTGGAAATCACGTATATTCACAACGGGGTTCTTTCCTCCGAAAATACCGTCCATATCCGAACAGATATTTGGATTGCCTGACAGTCCTGAACCGATGTAAGTAGGAATGTGGAAACGGATGTATTCCCATGTACCTCCGGTTTGGTCGCCCGACCAGATGCCGGCATAACGCTGTGTACCTGCCCAGCCGTCTAAAGAGATAATGAAAGGACGGGCTTCATTACCATAGTAAGTCATAATCCGGGCTACATCCGTAATACCGTTCAATCCGAAAGAGTATCCGGCACCTACCCAGGCAACATCGGTTTTCAACACACGCACTCCCGCATCTCTTACCTCTTTGACGATATCACGTTGCAGCAGCGCGCTGATACCCTCTTTGGGATGAAGGTCGGACTGCGTCCACAGACCTATTTCCACTCCGTTCCGATGAGCATAGTCCGTCAGGCTCCTCAGATTTTGAATATTGCCGTCCAATGTTTCCGCCTGGCCGTAGCCGGCTCCATAACCGTCGTTGGGCAACAACCAGCCTAAGGGCATGTCGTGATTCTTATAACGGTCTATCACGGCACGCGCAGAAAACTGATAATTATTTCTTTCTCCGTTCAGCGATTCTTTGATGCCACCATTATCCTTCTGGCTTTCCTTATAACGTTTGCCGTCCTCAAACAGGATTCCTTTTTCGTCTTCTTTCCAGTAGTCACGATTATAGGCATTCAAGTGTCCTTGGTAGAAACCGAACTTCGGTATCAGTACAGGATTACCAGTCAGTTGATAGAAATCATTCAGCAAAGGCACGGCACCATCGTTCACCATCACGAAAATATCCAGATAATCCGTTTGATGAAACAGCTTCACAATGCCTTTCTCTTCCCGTCCGAAGTCATAGGCACCTCTTTTGAAAGTATGCCACATGAGGCCATAACCGTTTGTTGACCAGTAATAGGGATTAGGAGAAGCTACTCCACCATCCGTCCAGCTATTCTGATTTTCGATAGAAATGGTTTTGCCTTTGTGTGAGAAGCGTCCGTTCTGCACACCTCCGCCGTAGAAATATTCCAACGGATGTTCTTTCAGCTTCAAAGTAACTCTTTCTTTATCAAAAACGGCAGGTTCGGCCTCTTCCAGCACAACGGCTCCCGTTTGCAAGTTGACGACTTTCATCAATGCTGTCTTCTTATCCATTTCCACTTTCACCTTGCCGGTAGTGATGAAAACAGAACCTGCATCGTCCTGAACTTTCAGTTGCGATACTTCCTTACGGGGTTGGCTTACAAGAATTTTTGCTTCCGGCTTTGCTTCCGGATCACGAAGTATGCCACCGTTATTGTCTTGAAACATACGGAAGATATTGTCTCCATAGAAATCAAGCGTCATGCGCTGATGATTGGAATACAGAACTTCAACAGTTGTCTGATTAATTTTCGTAACACTGATGACAGAGAAAACTTGCCGCACCATTGCAACACCCTCCTTTTCTCCACACACAGCTTGTGTTGCCAGATAGGGAGCCGGGAAAAGCATTGCAAAAGCAAATGACATTGTTTTCCATTTCCCCAGATTATTTAACAGGTCGTTCATTCTTTTTTATTTAAAGGTTAGATATATAATACTGATATGATTCGCTATCAGATTTCGTTTTTCATCACTCGGGTACAAAGGTAATAAAACGCAGATTACTTTAGCATCATTTTAAGCAATAGACTTACTTAAATTTTCTTCCAGATTCATTTAAACTGGTTCATAAAACCAAACAGTCCTTTTTATCGAATCAACGTACACGATAATCGGATATATTATCATCTTTCATATTATAAATATCATCATGTGCAGGCTTAGGATAATTCTTCAAGGCAATTTCTTCCTTTACTTGTTCTATCTGTTGCCGGGTAATGGTGAATTGAGTAGTACCATAATCCGTCACAGACCTGTCTATCGGCGTCAAAAATCCCCATGCCTCAAAGAACTCCGTCAAATCGAGTTGCGCCGATTCGCAGGCCAATTTCACGAAATTCAATTGATGGAGACCGTCCGTCTCTTCTGTGGTATCCAAATCCGGCTGTTGCCTCAACCGTTCATAGATGTATTTATAGAAATCCTTTTTCCCCATCACATCCATTACATAGAGTTTCAGTTGCCAGAAGGGAACCAATTTCACCCACACGTCATCTATTTCATTATGCGCCTTTCCCGTCTTCAGCAAAGTGCCGAACGCTTTCTCATAGCAGCCGTCCGTCAACAGGCGGGAAATATTCCCCCAAGTAGTCTGAATGTACAGAGAATGAATATTGTTGGTCACTTCCGTCATCCCTATCCATCTCAGTCCAGGACGGGTCTGGTGCACATGTCCCAGTTCATGGGCAGGCCCCCAGCAAGCCGTAGTAGAGAATTTCTTCAAATCCAGTATATCCGACTGGGTACTTACATGATAGCCCATGTAGTAGTCAGTGGCATACATATAGCTTGCATCATCGTATATGGCAAGGAAGTAGGCATGGTTCTTATAGCCTTGATTATTTTCGGGCAGTCCCATAAACTCCTGCTCCAGACACACCAGTTCGTCATATTTGTCAATCAATGCCAGTCCGTCGGGCGTATATTTCCGGAAAGCTTCGGTTTCAAAAGTCAGCGACGCATATCGACCTATCACGTCGAAATGTTTATAAACAGCCTTGTCCAGCAACCTCTGCCAGTCAACCTTTGTGTGTTTGCCGCTGTCGAAATAACCGTTGACGGTGCCCGACGCAATATTTATCTTGACGGGCTGTTCACTCCCCGTCGGAGTATAATACATGATATATATAAGTCCCGAAACTGTAGCTTTCTTCTTGTTGATACCTTCGGACAGAGGCATCGACATCCCCGTGATGGTATTCTTCGTGTCTTGAATAAACAGCGAGACATTCTGTCCGTGCGTATCGCCTACCAAGACTACCAGCTCCTCGCCCTCATTGACGTAAATTCCCGTAGGGTTGTCCCTCAGTCCATACATATTGGTCTTGTTGCGCTTGGCCGGGATATCCGGATGTTGCCAGGATTTATAGCTTTGCACCCTGAATTCTTTCTCATATTCACCCTTAAGAATTTCCATCGCCAGCTCTTTGAAGAACTGATTTTCCACCGCATTAATAGTGGTTTCGTCCACGCCCTTCTTCAGTTCAGAGCAAGTGGCGTCCGTAAACAGTTCCGCATAGTCAAAGTTATCCGGATTCTTCCGATAGAACTCCATTTCAGAGCAGCTGGCATATCCTCCTTTACCCGATTTTACAACGAACTTTATCTGTGTAGGGTTCACCAATGCCGGAGAGAAACTGATGGTGGACGCTACGGAACTTCCTTGGAAATCGTACGTTCCGTAAAACTTCGGCTCCGGTTCTTCGGCAGTGGCTACATAGAGTTCCAACTCCCGGAAGTTTCCATTCACTCCACCGTCCGTGCGTGGATGATAAACCAGATAGTCCATCCTTTCCACCTTCTCGAAATGATAGGCAAGCGTAACGGGCATATATTCATCGGCCACCCAAGGTGAATGAAAGATTGTATTCAGGCTTCCATCCAATGTCTTCTCAATCTCCTCACCGGGCTGGTGCGAAGAAGCCTTGGCACTTGTCGCCTCAATCTTCAGGTCATCACCCACCTGTCCGATAGACGAGCCTTTACCATCCTGGGTAATTGTGACGGTAGCCTTTATGTCTCCTCCTACCAGTGTGACAGTTCCTGTACGGGATTGATAGGCATGGTTAGACACCACTGCAATAGTCAGCACCTCATTGGCATAACTTGCCTGACACCAGTCGGCTCCTGAGGTCACCTCACACTTTATGTCATCCATATTTGTATTCACTTTGCATGTTTGGCTCGCTGCCAAACGTGCAAACTGAACAGTTTGATTGCTGATTTCAATGAAAGGCGTGGTTACCGGCAATTCCTCTTCTCCTTTACAAGATATGAAAAGGGTGAAAAGGAGGAATAGAATGGGAAAAAGACAAAGGTTTCTCATAAAATAATAGAGTATAAGGTTAGAATAAAGTTTCCGTTTTTTATAATTTTAAACAAGAGGATGCCGGAAGCGACCTTCGCGGCATCCTCCACAAATGATTCAGTAAATAAGGTTAGTCAAAATTGTGACTTTAGATTTTTTCATAGGCCTTGAAATAAGAAATCTGGGCAGCATTATTGCTCATGTTGGTTTCTGTTATTTCAAGTTTTATATAGCGCGCCGTTACCGGTGCTGTCAGTATCACTTCTTCAAAAGCCGGAATCAGAGGATGGGTAGCAGAAGTTACAACGGTTCCATCGGGTGCAGTCCACGGCAATGCAAATGTGAACCCTCCTACAGCAGTGAAGTTTTCATTATCAGTGCTGGCATAGATATTCAATGCCTTCACCGTACCGTAGTTATTACCATTTACGGAATAGTATCTTCTACCGATATCAAACTTGGCTACTTCCAGCTCCTCTTTCATATCAACAACGATTACATAAGGAAGAGGCACCGCTGTTGAGTATTGGCTATGCCAGAACTCCCCACGATTCTCGGTAAATAGGCTGGGATAGCCACCACCGTCATTTGCTTCTACACCGTTTCCGGTAGCTGTCCAGCGCGTCCAGTCATATTGCAGATACTCTTGTCCATCGAATTTCTGTAACACGGTAAAAGTAGTTTCACGATATCCGCATTTCACGTACACGGTAGCAGTTCTGAAAGCCTCTGCCGTATTGGCCGCCGTAGCAGTTACAGTTATATTCTTGCCATTAGCCGCCACCTGACACCAGTCGGCCCCATCTTCCACTTGCACGAAAATAGAAGAGGAAATATCCGTATCAGCTACTACAGTAGCAGTTGAACCGGCGGCAGCATCCACTACCGCACGTTCCACAACAATATATCCTACATACGGCTGCTCAGTCTCGGCACATCCATACATGATGACCGACAAAAGAAACAACATTAAATATGATAACTTTTTCATTTGTATGTCTATTTTAAATTAGTAAATCTGTTTATCATTAAGGATTCTGTTCCAACTTATAAGGATAAGCATCGTACTGAAGCTGTGGGATGAACTCGCAGACAGCCGGAGAATTGTACGGAATCTCATAGAAAGGCTCTGCCAGTTTCATGGTATGACCGCCTGGGTATCTTCTATCCAAAGTCTGACGTTTGCGGAACACATCGAAACGGCGATGGCCTTCCCAAGCCAGTTCCAGCATACGTTCTTCTTCCACAATCTTGCGGATATCCTTCGGGCTACCGTTTTCAGCAATCTTCATATTCTCCTCGGTCCATTCCGGAATACCGGCTCTTCTGCGGAGTTCGTTGACATCATCCAATGTAGCCTTTACCGTACCGCCCTTTTCAATGTTGGCTTCCGCACGAATCAAGTACATTTCCGACAGACGGGAGATGACCGGCGACCACAATTGCTTACTCTGTTCCTGATAAGAAAGTTTATTGATGGCATATACCAAGAATTGGGCATCCTTGCCACGCTTAGTGTCAGCATCAAACACTCTCGGTTCGATACGGCCGATAACCTTGTTGCCGCTTGCATCCAAGATGAAGTAGCGTTCACCCAAGTTATAATCCTCTTTCTGCAAATACGGACCAGACTGGAAATCAACACTATTATCTACTACATACACCGTTTTGTCGGCATTGTATTCCGGTTCACCTTCTTTTGCAGCTCTCACCACAGCATATCTGCCGTCAGCCTGCTTTCTGATACGCTTCTGCTCATATTTATAAGTCTTGGAATTGTCAGGTTTTCTGCCATAGACAAACGTCCAGTCTTCATACATCTTGTCAAGATAGGGAACCGGAGTATAATCATCGGCTCCATCTTCCACAAATCTCTTCACAATATATTGGCTACGCAAGTCAAGGGGCATATCGTTGTCATCCAAATGAAGTTCTATCAACTCCAGATATCTGGAAGAGGGAGACATTTCTTCCCAGCCTGTACCATCTATACATATAAACATTCCTCCCATACGACCGGCGCTATTGTCATCCTTATCAAGCGTGCGGCGTACAGCGAAGATAGTCTCTCTGTTATCTTCAGGAATAAACTGCGGATAAGTGGCATAACGTTCTCCACGTTCCAGTTCATACTTGCCTGAGGTGATGACATTGTTTGCCATCTGCCAGGCACCGTCCCAATTCTCCATGTAGAGATAAACCCTTGCCAACAGTGCTTCGGCAGCCTCCTTGGTAGCGTAGATGTTCGACTTGGAACTCATACCTGCCGGCAAAGTCATGTAAGTGATGGCATCCTTCAAGTCATTCACCACCTGCTCGTAAACTTCGGCCACTGTGGAACGGGATTTCGGCATATCCTCGTCCGTAATACCGGTATTCAACTTCAGAGGCAAACCCGGATTCTGCGTAGGATTGTTGGAATAGAGCTGTGCAAACTCGTTGACCAACAAGAAATAGCTCAAAGCACGCAGGTAGTAGTTCTCGCCCATCATTATCGTTTCCTCAGCAGAACTTTTTTCACCCAAGCCTTTGACTCTCTCAATCACTTCGTTGCAGTTACCAATCACACGGTAACCCAACTCCCAAGTATATTCCGTCACACTGCTACGTATGTTCCGACTATAGTCATACAGCGTCCATGTCTCCCCCGTTGAGGTTCCGTTCCATGTAATGTCATCACCGCCAAACGCCCAGAAGTAGTAGCCATTATCTATCAATCCACCGTCGTTCTTGAGCAAACGGTAAGTACCTTGCGACAATTCGGTGATATTCTTGTTGTCCAAATCTTCGGCCATCACTCCGTCATACATATTCACATCCAGACTGCATCCGGACATTCCTGCCAATAGCCCCAAGGCTCCTAATGCATATTTTATTTTCATACGATTATACTTCTTGATATTCAATTAAAAATTAACATTCAGACCTACGGTAAAACGTCTTACGGTAGGATAACCCAGACTGCCGGCCGATCCGTTGTAACTGGAAGAGAACAGGATTTCCGGATCTTGTCCCGAATATTTGGTGATGGTGAACAGGTTTTCACCTCCCACACTGATGTTGGCAGAAGTCAGCCCCAGCGGTTTCAGCCATCCTTTCGGCAAACTATAGGCCAGTGTCAGGGATTTCAGTTTAAAGAAGTCACCGTTCTCCAGATAACGTGTGGATGCTTGGTCGGCACCATTGTTTCCGCCGGCTATCAGTTGCGGATGTGTGGCCTTGTCGCCAGGTTTCTCCCAACGGTTCCATCCGTCGGCCAGCTTCATAGGCGGTTGAGAAGGACGACCGGCATCACGGTCGAGTGCACCCGCACGCATGCCGTTGTAAATCTTGGCTCCCGCACTAAATACGAAATTGGCATTCAAGGAGAGGCCTTTCCACGACAAAGAAGTTCCGATGGCACCGTTGAACTTCGGAGTAGGAGAAGCATTCAGCAGTACAGAGTTTGCCTTGCTGTAAGTGCCCGTCACCGTCTTCTCGCCGGTCTCTTCGTTGGTCACAAACCATAAAGGGCGTCCGGTCATGGCATCTACACCTGCCCATTCCGGCAGATACCAGTTCATGTAAGGATAGCCCACCGCTACAGCCTGCGATGTATATTCATTGCCATCGGGCAGTTGGGTAATCTTGTTTTTGTTGTAACCCAAGTTGAAGGACATATCCCAGTACCAGTCTTTGGTCTTGATAATCTCGGGAGACACAGTGATTTCAAAACCCTTGTTTTCCAGTTTACCGTTGTTGGCCGTCTGACGGTTGTAGCCTGTCACTGCGGGCAAGTGCTTCAAGTAAATCAGGTTCTTCACCTTCTTGGAGTAGGCATCGAACACGATGTTCACGCGATCGAACAAGCGGATGTCAAGACCGAAGTCCAAAGAAGCAGTCTCCTCCCAAGAAAGGTCCGGGTTTCCTGCATAGTTAGAGTACAAAGCTACGTTGCTGCCATATTCGGATGTAGTGCTCAACTTCGTCACCCATTCGTATGCACCGCCCGGCTGGTTACCGGTAATACCATACGAGATACGGGGTTTCAATTGGTTGATGAAGCCCAGTTTCTGGATAAATTCCTCCTCGTGCATGTTCCAACCGCCACCGATGGACCAGAAAGGAGCCCAACGCTTGTTGGCACCGAAACGTGAAGAACCGTCCACACGGAACATCACTTGGAAAAGATACTTGTTGTCATAAGAGTAGTTTCCATTGAATAGGTATGCGGCATCCCTTTCCTCGGTCTTTGTGCCCGATACTTTAGGATTGGAAGCACCGCCGCTCAGAATCTCATTACCCTGATACATTTTGGAAGCCTGACCCGTATTGTCATAATAGCGTCTTTCATTGTATTCATAGAACATGTAGGCATTGATTTCGTGCTTGTCGGCAAAAGTCTTCAGAAGACGCAGCATCTGATTGGCGAAAATTACTCTTGTGTTGACTGTAGAGTTGTAGATTGTACCTTTCAAAGTTTCTTGTCCGATTGCTTTCGGGTCGGTATAAGATTCACCGAAGCTATTGCTGAAACCGATTTTGTTGTTCGATTCGAAAGTAAGGAAGTCAAACAGTTTGTAGTCAAAGCCGAAACCGATATCCATCGCGTTCTTTCTGCTCTTCGACCAGTTCAGCTGATTGTTATAGATGTTGTTATAGTTACCGTCCGAATACCAATAATCGCGCGGGTCGGCGATAGGAGCATCTTCTTTTGTCGGACGTCCCTCTTTTCCGGTCTTCAAGTTACCTTGAGAGTCGTAAGGAGTATCCCACGGTGTATAGCTGGTATAGTTCAACGGCATCTGTTGGTCGAAAATCTCACGATAGCTGACAGCCAGCTTGGCTTTCAAGGTCAAACGGTTGTTAACCACATAATCGGTATTGGAGCGCAGCGTGAAGCGGTCGTAATCATATCCCTTGATGGCACCATCTTCGGTATAGTAGTCACCGGAGATATAGGACTTGATTTTGTCGTTACCGTATTTATACGCCACATTATAATTTTGAGTGAGGGCGTTTTGCGTCGCATAGTCCCACCAATCGAAATTCCGGTCTTTCAGATAGGGCTGGAGCGAGTGCTGGTCGGCCAACGTACCCGCATTGGTATAGGCGGTAACCAGATAATCATAATATTCGGCTCCGTTCATCATTTCCAAGTGGCCTTTCTGCAACTGAGAGATACTGAACTTGGCGGAAGCGCTGATTTGCGAAGTACCAGTAGTGGCACGTTTGGTAGTGACCTGCACAACACCATTGGCACCACGAGAACCGTAAAGGGCTGTGGCCGAACCGTCTTTCAAGATAGAAATACTCTCGATGTCGTTCGGGTTGAGGTCGGCAAGCGCATCGCCCACTACACCGTCAATTACCCACAGAGGTTCCTGCTTACCACGGATAGACCCGATACCACGCACACGGATACTTACTCCCGCACCCGGCTGACCGGAAGTAGGCGTAACCACCACACCAGCCACTTTACCTTGAAGCATGTTGGCTACACTGGGAGTAGTCACATCCTTCAATTTGTCGGACTTCACCGAAGCGATGGCACCCGTGATAGAGCTTTTACGTTGCATACCGTAACCTACTACCACAACCTCGTCCAATGCCTGAGAGTCGGGAGCCAGCTTTATGACCACCTTTTCCGTTCCCTTTACCACATATTCATACGGTGCATAACCGATGAACGACACCACCAGCGTGGAGCCTTGAGGAACACTCAGCGTAAAGTTACCGTCCAGGTCGGTCACCGTACCCACTGTGGAATTACCTTTCAAAGTAACGTTCGCTCCCGGAACAGTTTCTCCCAGATCGTCGAACACCTGTCCGGTCACCTTGATTTCCTGGTTCACGGCTTGCGGCCGGGGCTCGGAAGCCTTTCTAGCCACTGTTATCTGACGGTCGTTGATTTTAAAATCCAGACCGGTGGCAGAAGAGAGTTCTTTCAATATCTCTTCCGTTTTCTTTCCACTGATGTTCATGGAAATCTTCTTCTCCAGTTCGGACTTCACATCCTTGGAATACAGAAAGACAAAGTTGCTGTTCTGTTCGATGAAACCGAACACTTCTTTCACTGTTCGAGCAGCAGTCGCCCGCTGTTCGTTCTCTGTGCCGCGATTATCTGCGGCATAAAGGGGAGAACAATAGCCCTCCGCTACTAAAAAAACACTAACTAATAGATAAATAGATATAAAACATCTCTTTATCCGACCATAAGTTGTCTTCTTTTTCATACTTTCGTATTGATTTTGATTACTAAAAATAACTTTGATTAAAATCACTTTCGGCCGGCTGGTATTGGGAGTACTGTCCGGCCGCTTTTGTACCCAAAAAACGGTTCTACTTTCTTTTTTTATTCATTCCAAACAATTCAATTAATAAGGTTAACACTACATTTTCATTTATTCTACATAAACAGCATTCTTTCGGGCAGACGGCTCCATAGGCAATGTCTGTCTAATTGCCTCCAGCACTTCGTCCAGTTCTTCATTCAGAAACAGTTTTCCATAAAAAGGCTTGTCGGCCACCGCAGACGTGCAGCAGACAGACTGCCCGTAATACTCCGTCAGATATCGGACTACTTCTTTCAGCGGCTTTCCGTCCAGCATCCACACCCCGTCTATCCAATGGATATAATCCCGCGCATTCACAGTTTCTATCTTCGAGATGCCCAACTCGTCCAGTTCCACACGTTCGTCAGGTTTCATCCTTATATGTCTTTCCTGACGGTCTTTTACATCCACCGCCCCATCTACCAGCACCACATCAGCCCAAGCACCGCCCTTGGGCGCAGAGACATTGAAAGATGTCCCCAACACCTCGACCTCGAACGCAGAAGTATTCACTACAAAAGGCCTTGCCTCATCACGCGCCACCTTCAGATAAACTTCGCCTTCTACGAATATCTCACGCTTCCCTTCTCCGAATGTGCGAGGATAAATCACCTTACTGCCGGAATTCACCCAAATCTTGCTGTTGTCGGCAAGCACAATCATAGAGCGACGTCCTTTCGGCACAATCATCTGGTTGTAGGCATCTTTAGCATCTCCGTCACTTGCGGTTCCTTCCGAAGCGACTGCTTCCTCCAGCTTGGAAGCGTTGACATTCACTTGCCCGGTCGGGGTGTAGGCCACTTGGGCATTGTTCACAATCTCTATCTTCTTTTTATCAGAGACAACCAATGTCACCTCTTTCACCTCCTCTTTGTCTGCATTGGCCAGCATGAACTGTTCCATCCTGGTCTTTTGGTCTTCCACCCTGTCTGCCCGGTCGAGAAAACGGACAAAACCGAACAGCAATGCCACAGATGCAGCCGCCAGACCGCAAATCAGCATCAGAGCCGACTTCTTTTTGGCAGAAGCCGTTGCCTTCGCCTCTTCTTCCGCCTTTATTTTCCGAAGGGTCTTCTCCCAGATTTCTCCGGAATCCGTCTGGGGAGGATCGCATTGGTTCCACAAGAAACTCAATTTCTGCAATTCCTCGTCCGCTTGGGAAAGATTCTCGCTGGAAAAGACGGATTGCCCCTCCAAGAGGGAGGCCCACAATTCGTATTTGTCTCTTTTTTCTTTTCTGTTATCTTCCATATCTTATAAGATGACGCAATTCATTTCAAAATCTCCTATATGAAAAGCGTTTTTTTTGAAATTATTTTTCCATGGCCTCGGATATTCTTTCCAAAGCACTGGCAATGTGCATATTAATTGTTTTGACAGATATTCCCAAAAGCCCGGCAATATCTTTATAAAGCAGTTTTTCTATCTTGGCCAGCACGAAGACCTGCCGGCATCTTGGAGGAAGGGTATGGATGGCATGGTTTATCCGGCTCATTTCTTCTTGACTGATGAGCCGTTCGTCGGGGGTCTGCAAGTCTGCAGGAATGGCATTTTCGCCCATTTCCTCCCATGTGACGGAGGAGACGGCATGTTTTTTCTTGCGCAGATAAGATACAGCCTGGTTATGGGTAATAGTCAACAACCAGGCTTTTACATGCTCTATTTCTCTTATCTTATTCCTATTCTGCCAGACTGTAACAAAAACATCACTCACTATCTCTTCGGCTTCTTCTTTGGAACGAACGATATGTTGTGCATAATAAAGCAAATCACTGGTATATGATTCGACAAAGCGTTTGAAAGCATGTTCATCCATATCAGTCATTTTATTCCAAAGAAGCATATATCGTTTTATGGTAAATTATCGTTGCTATACAGATTTTTAGGCAAAAATAGAGAAATATATTATTATAAAGAAACTTATCATAGAAAAAACGCTTCCGGTCCCGCGGCTCCCTGCGCGCTTCTGCCCACAAGTCCTGCTCTAAAAAAGGATTCACGAAAACCGATTAAATGATATTAACTATTTTATCATAATTTCTTCCGGAAACCACTGTTTTACTCTCGCTTTACCCTCGTTCTGCCCTCGTTTCTAGGGATTGGTATTAAAACAAGGTCTGATTTTAACGAACCATCCCGATTACGGTTATCGAATGTTGATTGGCTGTTTCCGGCCTGCGTTATACTTGCATTGTTCGTGCGGTGCGCACAGCTTGCACACTTCTTGCGAGCACGGATTTTCCAATAAAACCGAAAACCGGCGAAAGAAGCCATTCCAGTCAAGGTATGAGATCTTTTATATCATTTAACACATTATCATTTGTGTGTTTACGAAATATTCGTAGATTTGCATTGAATTCATTTAAATACTTTATCCATGGAAAAGTTAACGATACAAGAAGAAGAAGCAATGTTGTACATTTGGGAACTGGGCAGTTGCTTCGTAAAAGACATTGTTGCCAAATATCCCAAACCGGCGCCTCCCTACACAACTGTAGCATCTATTGTGAAAAACCTGGAGCGCAAGCAGTATATCCGTGCCGCACGCGTAGGCAACACCTACCAATACACTCCGCTCATACGCGAAAGCGAATACAAACGTAGCTTTATGAGCGGTTTTGTGCGCAACTACTTTGAAAATTCTTATAAGGAAATGGTTTCGTTCTTCGCCAAAGAGCAGAAGATTTCGGCCAATGACCTGAAAGATATTATAGATATGATAGAGAAAGGAAAGGAGTAACATGGTAGCCTATTTTCTGAAAGTGAATGTAGCGATAGTGCTGTTCTATGCATTCTATCGGCTGTTCTTCTACAAAGACACGTTTTTCGGCTGGCGCCGAACCGCATTGCTCTGTTTCTTTGCCGTTTCCGCCACCGTACCTCTGCTGAACATACAAACGTGGATTACGGAGCAGGAACCGATGGTGGCCATGGCAGACCTCTATGCCAGCGTTGTGCTACCGGAACTCACAATAGGCACCGAAGCGGCTCCTACCGACTGGAAAAGCATCCTTTCAGAATATGCCAATATCGCCTATTGGGGAATAGTGGCATTGCTGATGATACGCCTCATCATGCAACTGGCGGGCATCATCCACCTGGCATGCCGATGCCGCAAGGTACAAATAGGCAACACAAATATACATCTGCTTCCCAAAGCAGACGGGCCTTTCTCCTTTTTCCACTGGATTTTTATCCATCCGTCCTCGCATACGGAAGAGGAATTCAACGAAATATTGACCCATGAGCAGACACACGCCCGGCAATGGCACTCCATTGATGTCATCATCAGTGAACTGGTGTGCATTTTTTGCTGGTGCAATCCCTTTGCCTGGCTCATGAAACGGGAAATCCGCACCAATCTGGAATATATGGCCGATGCCCGCGTATTGGAGAACGGCTATGACTCCAAAACCTACCAGTACCATCTGCTAGGATTGTCACATCAAAAGGCTGCAGCAACTATCTATAACAGTTTCAATGTTTTACCTTTAAAAAAACGCATCAAAATGATGAACAAAAAGAGAACAAAAGAAATAGGAAGGACTAAATATCTGATGTTCCTTCCTTTAGCGGCCTTACTTATGATTGTCAGCAATATCGAAGCAGTGGCACGTACCACAAAGAAGATTGCAGCGGAAGTCATAGAGGCTGTAGACGCCAAAACCGGACAAGCGGTACCGGAAGTTCAAGCCCCTCAAGTAGCTCCCCTACCGGAACAAGATACGAAAACAGTGACTTACAAAGGAAAGGTAGTGGATAAGGATACTCTCGACAATCCGATTTTTGAGGTAGTGGAACACATGCCCGAATTCCCCGACGGAGGCATGTCTGCACTAATGGAATACTTGAGCAAGAACATCAAATATCCGGAAGCAGCCATGAAGAAAGGTACGCAAGGACGGGCTACCGTGCAATTTGTAGTGGAGAAGGATGGCAGTATTACCAATGTAAAAATACTGCGCGGCATTGACCCGGAATTGAATAAAGAAGCCGTACGCGTAATCAGTGCCATGCCCAAATGGAAACCCGGCACACAAAAAGGAGAAGCCGTGCGGGTAAAATATACAGTTCCCGTGATGTTCCGTCTGACGGAAAACAATACACAGGTTAAGTATGCTCCCATTGAAAGCAAAATAGATGAAATGGTGGTAGTGGGTTATGCTCCCGAAGAGGCAACCTACCCGGAGGAAGTAACCGTTTTCGAAGTCGTAGAAAAAATGCCGGAATATCCCGGCGGCATGTCCGCAATGATGGAATTCATCGGCAAAAATATCAAATATCCGGTAGCCGCACAAAAAGCTAAGATTCAGGGAAGAGTGGTCATACAGTTTATAGTGGATAAAGAAGGGAACATCATCTGCCCCAGAGTAATCCGTGGTGCCGACCCACTGCTAGACGCTGAAGCAATCCGTCTGACTACTATCATGCCCAAGTGGAAGCCCGGCATGCAAAGAGGACAAGCTGTAAACGTAAAATATACAGTCCCCATCATGTTCCGTCTGCAAGAACCGGAGAAAAGCCCTGCTGTCCAGAATGCCACTGTTACTCCAACTAAATAAACTAATTTTCTCTCTAAACAAGTCTAAATGAAAAAGGAGCAGTTACCCGTCGCCGGGTAACTGCTCCTTTTTCATAAGGAAAATATCCATGTTTATTTATGCACTTCCACAATCCGTGTCGGCGCCATTTCCATATTTCTGCGGTCTACCTGACGGACTACGGCAGCAGCCAGTTGCAGGAAAGCGCGCCCGGTCACCGTATTCTCATCCAAAGCAACCGGAGTCCCCTTATCACCGCTCTCGCAGATACTCTGCACGATAGGAATTTGTCCCAGCAAGGGTACGTTCATTTTCTCAGCCAGTCTCTTTGCGCCTTCTTTCCCAAAGATATAATACTTGTTTTCCGGCAATTCGGCAGGCGTGAACCAAGCCATGTTCTCCACCAAACCGAGAATGGGCACATTCACCTTATCATTGGTAAACATATTGATGCCTTTGCGGGCATCTGCCAGCGCCACAGCCTGCGGCGTGCTGACGACGATAGCTCCCGTCAGTGCCAAAGTCTGCACCACAGTCAAATGGATGTCGCTCGTTCCGGGAGGAAGGTCGATAAGGAAATAATCCAGTTCTCCCCAATCGGCATCACCAATCAGCTGCTTCAAGGCATTGCTTGCCATACCTCCCCGCCACAAAGTGGCCTGGTCGGGGTCTACAAAGAAACCGATGGAAAGCAACTTGATGCCATACTTCTCTATCGGAACAATCAAGTCACGTCCACCAATGTTCTCTGCCACCGGACGGGCATCTTCCACTTGGAACATCTTTGGAACAGAAGGCCCGAAGATATCAGCATCCAGCAGACCTACTTTATAACCCAACTTTGCCAAAGACACGGCAAGGTTGGCAGCAACCGTGGACTTACCTACCCCACCTTTTCCGGAAGACACTCCGATAACATTCTTCACCTGGGGTAATAGCTTACCCACTTCCGGACGTGCCGCCTGACGGCTTTCAGTCGTAATCACAACCTCCACCTCGGGAGAGACATACGTATGTATAGCTGTCTCGGCAGCCTTCACCATTGACTTCATGAACGGATCAGTCGGTTTCTCGAATGTCAACGAGAAGCTGACCTTCATCCCGTCAATCCGCATGTTATCGGCCACCATCTCAGCCTCAACAAGATTCTTTCCGGTGCCGGGATAACGCACTGTTGCCAATGCATCAAGGATTAATTTTGGATATAATGTCATTGTATGTACTATTTGACGATTTACTATTTACTATTTTTATGCGAATCAGTAGTATTTTTAACCACTGATTCGCATCATTTACTGGTTTGTAGTCCACTACGCTTACTACGGTTATAACTGCGATACTCATCCAGCTCTATCTCCACATCCGGCTCCTGCAACTCTCCCGCTTGCGGAAGATGGAACTTGGCATACTTGATATTCAAGCCACGATCCAGCCATTGTTGTTCGTAATAGGTCTTGATGCTAAGTATCTCGTCAGCCATGCCGGAGTGGTACAAATCTTCCGTCATCACATCCACCGGCAGCCCGTTTCTTTCAATCATGTACCGGGTATAGGTAAACATGAAGTTGCTGTCCGTCTTCAGATGAACAATGCCGTCATTCTTCAGGAACTTGCGGTAGCGCTCCATGAAGTATGTGGAAGTAAGCCTTTTTGTAGCCTTCTTCATCTGCGGGTCCGAGAAAGTAAGCCAGATTTCACTTACCTCATCCGAGGCAAAAAAGCGGTCGATGATTTCGATATTCGTACGCAGAAAGGCCACATTCTTCATGCCTGACTGCAGCGACTCGGTAGCTCCCGTCCACATACGGGCCCCCTTTATATCCACTCCGATGAAGTTCTTGTCGGGAAACATGCGTCCCAATCCGACAGTATATTCTCCCCTACCACAGCCCAGTTCCAGAACAATGGGATGGTCGTTCTTGAAAAACTCTCTGTGCCAGTTCCCTTTCATGTCAAACGGCACATCATCTACCGCGGAGTACGGATACTCGAAAACATGCGGATAACTCGCCATATCGGCAAACTTCTCTAACTTGTTTTTTCCCATAATTACTTGGTCCTATATATATTATGCTATGTCCCGAAAACAGAAGTGCATACAGATGACACAAGAGAATCTCTAATTATTCAACGATAGTCACCCAGCCGTGAGTATCGGGTTCGTCGCCATACTGGATAGCACGCAGCTTATTGTAGAGTTTCGTACATACCGGGCCCGGCTTTCCATCCTTGGAAATAACGTACGACTTACCGTTCTCCACATCGTCAATGCGTTCGATGGGGCTGATAACGGCAGCCGTACCGCAAGCCCCCGCTTCCTCGAAAGTCAGCAACTCTTCTTCGGGAACCGGACGGCGCTCTACCTTCATACCCATATCCTCTGCCAGCTGCATCAGGCTCTTGTTGGTGATGGAGGGCAAGATGGAGGTGGATTTCGGAGTAATATACGTATTGTCCTTGATACCGAAAAAGTTGGCAGCACCACATTCGTCCATGTATTTCTTTTCTTTGGCATCCAGATAGAACTCGCAGGCATAACCCAAATCGTGCGCTTTTTTGTTGGCACGCAAGCTGGCTGCGTAATTACCACCTACCTTATAAATACCGGTACCCAATGGTGCAGCACGGTCGAATTCACGGATAATGACATATGGATTGGTTGAGAATCCGCCCTTGAAATAAGGACCTACCGGAGTCACGAACACCACAAACAGATATTCATTGGCAGGATGTACGCCTACTTGTGCACCGGTACCCACCAGCAACGGACGAATATATAGAGAAGCCCCCGATTCATAAGGCGGGATGAAACGTTCGTTCAGCTTCACCACCTTCAGAATAGCTTCTTTGAAACGCTCTGTAGAAAGTTCCGGCATCAAGATGCCGCGGCAAGTGGATTGCAGGCGGGCCGCATTCTCTTCCAAACGGAAGATACGCACTTTACCATCTTTGCCACGAAAGGCCTTCAAACCCTCGAACGCTTCCTGACCGTAGTGCAAACAAGTGGCAGCCATGTGCATAGGAATGGTTTCTTCGCTGCAAACTTCCAGTTCGCCCCATTGTTCGTTACGATAATAAATTCTCACATTGTAATCTGTCTTCATATATCCGAACGGCAGATTAGCCCAATCAAGTTCTTTCATATCTCAAAGTATTAGTTACTTCTATTACGTACATTTTGCAACAAAAATAGCTTTTATTCTTCAAATTCTCGCTTCTCCGACAGTAATTTTTCAATTTCCTTGTCAGCTTTGGTCAATTTATCGCTGCAAAATGCTATAATTCCGTTTGCCTCCTTTATCTTTTCGGCAAGCATGTCTATCTCCAGTTCGTTGTTGTCTATCTGGCTGACAATTTTCTCCAAACGCGCCATGGCTTCGGAGTAGGTTTCTTTTTTCTTGGACACCATATTATTTACGATTTACGATTGAGATTACTTCCCCTTTTTGGAGTAAAGTGGTGATTTCATCTCCTTCATTCAGCAAGCCGACATTTTTCACTACTTTCCCATCTTTCAACGTAATGCTGTAACCTCGAGCCAGCAGCTTTTCCGGCGAAGCATCTGCCAAGCGTTGCTGCAATAATTCCAGACGATGGCGATGACGGGACAAAGAGGAGGTGACGGCTTGCACTACATCTTTCCGCACAGTCAGCAAAGTCATTTTCGCATCGGATATGTGACGGTATGCGGCAGAAGGAATGCGGTTCTTGTAATTAAAGAGCTTACGCTGTTCCTGTTGCAACAGATTCCTGACCCCCTCATGCAAGCGGGAAGCAAGCATTTCCAGTTCATCGGCGGCATTGTTCATGAGGTCTATCAAGAACTCGGCGGCAGCCGTAGGGGTCTTTACACGGGTATGCGCCACAGAATCGAGCACCGTGTCGTCCCGTTCGTGGCCGATACCCGTCAGGATGGGCAACGGAAACTGTGCACAAGCAGCAGCAAGCAGATAGGTATCGAAACCGGACAAGTCGGACGTGGCGCCTCCACCACGGATAATGACCACTACATCGAACTCGGACAAGCGGGCATTCACACGGTCGAGGGCAGACAGAACGGACTCCTCCACACGGTCGCCCTGCATCAGGGCAGGAAACAGTTCCGTATAAAAGAAGAAGCCCCGGGAATTGTTTTTCAGCTGATGACAGAAATCACCATAACCGGCTGCTGTGGGCGAAGAAATGACGGCAATGCGTTGCGGCAGGCAAGGTATATCGAGTTCTTTGTTCAGGGTAAGCACTCCCTCTTCCTCAAGCTGCTTCAATATTTCCCGGCGGCGGCGCGCCATATCGCCTAAGGTATAGGCAGGGTCTATATCCTGCACAGTAAGGCTGTAGCCATAAAGCTCATGGAAGTTGACAGTGACCTGCACCAGCACTTTGATGCCCGAAACAAACGCCTGCCCCGTGGCTTCCTCAAAATAGGGTTTCAACAGGCGGAACACATTTGCCCAGATTATCCCCTTGGCTTTAGCTATCAGGCCGTTGGTATGGGCATCTTTCTGCACAAATTCCAGATAGCAATGTCCGGTACTGTTGGTACGTACATCGCTCAACTCTGCCTGCACCCAGAACTCATCAGGCAGGCATTGCTCTATGCAGCGCCGCACCAATGCATTCAAGTCATATAAAGAAAGGGCTTCCATGATTTCCGGTTTATTCACTAAAACTCATTGCTTATGGCTCTTATACGCTTTCCACATGTCAGGCACACCATAACCGTAGATATTATCAGGATAGTCCGTACGGTCACCGGAACGTCGTACCAGTTCTATCACTTCCTTCGCCGTGAGTTCGGGACAAGCCTGCCATAAACAGGTCACCATGCCACACATGATGGGAGAAGAGAACGACGTACCGTTTGCCTTTCCCTGATTGCCGTCCGTACGTATGACATCAGCCCCCAGACCGACAGCCACAATATCCGGTTTTATCCGATGGTCTGCTGTATTCCCGATAGACGAGAAAGGAGCCAACACACCTTCCTTGTCAATAGCACCCACGGTCAGCACATTGTCGGCATCACCCGGAGGCGTGATTTTCTTCCACGAACCCATGCCGGAATTACCGGCACTGCATACCAGCACCATTCCTTTGTCTGCCACACGCGAAGCCTGACGGGACATCAGTGCATGCCGTCCGTCCAAATCACGGAACTTATAATCTTTTGATTTGTCGTCAAAAGTATAATAGCCCAATGAGGTATTGAGAACATCCGCCCCCACACTGTCGGCAAACTCTACCGCTGCGGCCCAATAATCCTGCTCCACCAGATGCTCGGAATACTCATCTTCGCTGCGCAGCAACCAAAAGGAGGCTTCGGGTGCCGTACCGGTCATAATGCCGGGCCTATTCATACCGATACAAGACAGCACCATCATGCCGTGGCTGCTCTCGGCGAAAATATCCGCCTGCGGATTTACAAAGTCTTTAGTTCCCAAGACACGGATGTTCTGCATGGCGGTTATCTTGTCGGCATTGTGGAAACCAGCGTCGATAACGGCAATCGTCATGCCTTGTCCCTTGAAACCTTCACGATGTAATTTATCACCGTTGCTCAACTGTATCTGATTAATGGCCAGCCCATACACACTGTCCGGATACATAGTCGGCCGGTTTATCAAAGAATCACGATGAGTCGACATCATCGGCCCGTCACCTTCGGGAGCCATCCAGACCTTTTCCGCAGTACGCACAAAAGGAAGCGCGGCAATGCGGTCTATCAAAGAGGAGTCGTTGCACGAAACCGTAACAAAGTTCTCCCATTTACCGGTAACCACTATATTTACACCCTGACGCCGGATTTCGTCTATATACTTACGGCACACCGGCAAATCCGTAGAATCTATCGGAAGGTGCTGCTTGCGACGACGCTCGATGGCCTTTTCAGAAAGGAATGCTTCCGGATGCTCCAGCGAAAATGCAGTGGCAGCCTTGTCCGTCAGACTGATGCGATACTTCAATGTGTCTTGTTGGGCCGATGCACTTACAACAGCCAAAGTAAAAAGTAGAAGGAAAAAGGTTTTTCTCATATATCAGTGTTTTTATTATTTTCTGCAATATACATTCCGATGCCCCGTTGGGAAGCTATGAATGAGCCGCCGACTACACGCCGGCCGACATAAAACACGGCAGACTGTCCCGGAGCAATGGCAGAAGCTTCGGACAAGAAGTGCACCAGCAGACGCCCGTCCTCCAGACGCTTCACGGTGCAAGGAATAGGTTTGCTGCGATATCGGATGCGCACGGTGAGTTCTTCTGAGCTAAAGAATTCGTCTTCATCCGTCAGGTTCTCTTGTTCGGCCAGCATATATCCGGTCTTCAATTGTTCCGCGTCGCCCAGCATCACGGTATTCTTCTGCGGATTGATTTTCAGCACATAAGCGGGTTTGCCCAAAGCTATCTCCAAGCCTTTCCTCTGTCCGATAGTGTAGTAAGGGAATCCTTTGTGCTCGCCCAGTTTGACACCTTCCGAATTGACAAACCAGCCCGGCCCCACCTCAGTGTCTATCTCCGGAGAGTGCTCGCGCAAGAAGTCGCGGTAGTCTCCTTTGATGAAGCAGACTTCCATGCTTTCCCCTTCTTCGGCCTTGAGCGTATATCCTTTATCACGAAGATACTCGCGAACCTGCAATTTGGTGAACGCTCCCAACGGGAAGACACACCGTTTCAACACCTCCTGCCCCAGTCGCCACAGGAAATAGGACTGGTCTTTCTTGTCATCATCCCCGGCAACAATGTAAACCTTCCCGTTCCGTTCCTCCAGACGGGTGTAGTGTCCGGTAGCAATGAATGTACATCCCAGCTTGTCGGCCCACTCCACCAGGATACGGAACTTGAATAACGGATTGCACATCACACAAGGATTGGGAGTACGCCCCCGACGATACTCATCGATAAAGTCCTGAACGATAATCTGCCGGAAAGCCTCACGCTCATCCGCCACATGGTGTTCAATTCCCATACTGTCGGCAAGGTTGCGGGCTTCTACCGGTTCGTCTCCCCACACCCACATAGTGAGACCGACTATTTCATAGCCCTGTTCCCTCAATATCAGGCAAGTGGCGGTACTGTCTATACCTCCGCTCATTCCCACTAATACTCGTTTTTCGGATTTGTTCATATTCTGCCATTCATTCATACAGTTTGCAAAAGTACACGTTTTCAAGCAGAATACACAGTTTTTCAGCTAAAGAGAGAGTATTTTCATCCTCCATCACCTTCACCTTCTTCCTCAATCCTCCTATTCATCGGCTTTTGCGGTGAAACCTCCTTTCTTCGCACTATCACACTCCATAGACGTTCCTGCATTCTTTTGACTGCGCTTCGGTCTTTAATCGCAGATTTCTTCCTTTTAGCATAACCATGTATGAATCAACAGATAAGCACTGCAAAAACAATGCATCCATTTTGCAGTGGCGCTGCAACCGTTATGCAGTGGCGCTGCAACTATGTTTGCAGTGGCGCTGCAACTGCTATGCAGTGGCACTGCAACCGCTATGCAGTAGCACTGCAACCGTTATGCAGTAGCGATGCAGCCGTTATGCAGTAGCGATGCAGCCGTTATGCAGTAGCGATGCAGCCGTTAGCTATGGAATTGGAGGCAGGCAATTGACAGTTCTTGAGCCTTCACCTCCAACCTTTTTCCGTACGAAAGCCAGCCGACAAACCGAAAGAAAGAAATAAAAGAATGAGTAATCTATTCACACATAATCCTGGCAATCAAGATCCTTACCCGATAATCCACTTACTTCCCGGTATCAACGAAATGAGCTTGGTTGCCACGAAACAACTGATAAACGTACATATCGCTATAACCGGAATGGCAGCTACAGTGGGCAATCCCAATGCAGACTTAAACACCGACACCCACAAGCCGAGCCAGAAAATGTGCATAAGGAACATGCCGTAGCTGAGTTTCGACATTTCGGCAATGATGCGCGGAGGCTGCGGAATGCCGATACAGCTGAACAACAGAAACGTACCTGCCGTCAACGCCACGCAATTAAGTGTACAGAAAGCCCATCCCACCTCAATGACCGGCGTAGAATGAACCACTCCCGGAACAGCCTGGACATAGAACGACCACATGGTGGCCACCGCGCCCGCCAGCATGAGCAGGAAACCGACCCTCAGACGCAAGGAACGCCCCCAGGCAAGATGCACGCGGATATAATGTGCCAGCACAAGGTAGCCCAAATAACCCGAAAAATACCATAACATGTGATATTCGTTCCAGAAGCACTGTCCCCACACCTCGCCAAACCAACGGTTGAGGAAAGGTATACAAGTAGAAACCAGGAACAGTCCGATGAAGAAACGTTCTTCCTTGGCCGAGACCTTCTCCAGCCACGGTGAGATGACCGGAATGAACAGATAAAGGCTTATCAACGGATACATGAACCAGAAGTGCCCGGCAAGCGCAGGAAAGTTCAGCCAGATACGTGAAAGGTCGTTCAGGGATTGTTCTCCGTCTATCTGCCCCCACAACATGGGCAACGTGCTGTACAGCACCATAAAAAAGATGAACGGCGGCATGATACGCAGGAAACGTTTACGATAAAACTGCCAACAACTCTGTCCTTTCTTCATCGGTGCAAGCAGATAGGCCGAAACAATCATGAACAGAGGCACGGACATACGGGAGAAGCCATCGTAAACTGATACCCACAATCTATCCGCCTCATTCTGAAGGAAGGACTGCGGTCCTGCCATGTCCGTAGAGCCGGCAGCTCCATAAAAATTCTCGCTGGCATGAACCAGCATTACCAAAAAACACGCAAACACGCGCACATAATCCAAAAAAGCAATACGTTTCATTTTATTTCAAGTTTTCTATTTATTCGAACCACATATAAGTTCTTCATGCCATATCTTAATCGATGCTATCCAATAAATCCACCTTCCCACCATTAACCAACTTCAATATCAACTCACCCCCCAAAAATATTTCTTCATATTAATTTGAATTGAAAATTGCTATTAGTCAAGTGGAGTTTTGGTAGCTTTCACTCCCTCGAAAGTCATACGTACCGGTTTTATCTTTCCATTTTTGTCAAAGTACATCCGGTCAATGCAGGTGGCACGGCTGTTTGCAGCCGTCTCTCCCAACGGGCGACGGTGGTAAATGATGTACCATTCATCCTTGCCTTTTCCACGCACCACAGAATGATGTCCGGCACCGGTGGCTACATCGGCATCTTGCTGAAGAATTGTCCCTTCGCGATGGAACGGTCCGAAAGGAGAGTCGGCAATGGCATAGGCCACACGGTAGTCGGGACTTCCCCAACCGCCTTCCGACCACATGAAGTAATACTTTCCGTTACGTTTCAACATGAAAGGGCCTTCCACATAGTCTTGAGGAGTCACTTCTTTATAGACTGTACCATCATCAAAAGGAACGACGCCAAGTAAATCGGGAGACAATTTCACGATGTTGCAATGCCCCCATCCTCCATAATACATATAGCAAGTACCGTCGTCATCGCGGAACACAAACTGGTCGATGGGCTGTGCGCCATTCACAATCTTATCAATCAAGGGCTTGCCCAGCACATCTTTGAAAGGGCCTGCCGGATTGTCTGCCACAGCCACCCCGATACCGCCAATCTCAGAGTTGTTCTGTATGTCGTTTCCTCCGAAGAAAAGATAATAGCGGTCATTGGCCTCGATGACAGCCGGCGCCCACAAAGCACGGCGCAGCCATGGGATATTTTCCTTTGAAAGCACACGTGGATGCTTGGTCCAATGCACCAAGTCAGGCGAAGAATAAGCATCCATAAAAGTCTGTTCATCATAAGGAGCGGAATATGTAGGATAAATCCAGAATTTCCCGTCCAGCACTACCCCCTCAGGGTCGGCATACCAACCGGGGAAAACCGGATTGCCGCTACGTTTCTTTTGAACTTCCTTGCCAGATTGCGCGTAAAGAGAAGAAAAGGCACAAAACAATGCCAAACAGTAAATAGTAAGTTTCTTAAGTTTCATGGTAAATAGGGTTTTCAAACAATGATTTATCGCAAGAGAGAGAGGGTGTGTCAGAATGTTTTCAGCTATTACTCCGTCAGACATTCGGCACACCCTCATCATTAATTGCTATGGTTTTGGCTTTGAAATCACTTCTTCTGTTTAAGTGTTTTCGAGAAGGAGTAAGGAGCATCCTCCTCTCCTGCCCCACGCTGTTTGTTGGGCACATTGTCCATAGTGAAGCGCAGTGAGGAACCGTTCATCAGTTGCTCATGTGTCAGATAGTTGCGTGTATAGTCAACACCGTCCACTGTGAGTTTCTGCACGTAGCGGTTGGCACGACTATTCTCAGGAGCTTCAATCGCCACAGTCTTACCATTTTCCAAGTGCAGACGCACAGAACGGAAAAGAGGAGCACCCAGCACATACTGGTCTGTACCCGGACAGACGGGATAGAATCCCAAAGCAGAAAACACGTACCAGGCAGATGTCTGACCGTTGTCCTCATCACCGCAATAGCCGTCGGGATTGGCATTGTACATGCGCTCCATAACCTCACGCAGCCAGTACTGCGCCTTCCACGGCTGGGAGGAATAGTTATAGAGGTAAATCATGTGCTGTATGGGCTGGTTGCCGTGAGCGTAATTGCCCATGTTCATAATCTGCATCTCCCGGATTTCGTGGATGACACTGCCATAATAGCTTTCGTCGAACACAGGCGGCAACACAAACACGGAATCCATCATTTGGTTGAAGGAATCCTTGCCTCCCATCAGATCAATGAGTCCTTGCGGATCGTGGAAAACCGACCACGAATAGTGCCAGCTGTTTCCTTCGGTGAAGGCATCACCCCACTTCAAAGGGTTGAACGGCGATTGGAACGTACCGTCTTCATTCTTGCCGCGCATCAGCTTGCAGGCAGGGTCGAAAAGATTCCGGTAGTTCAGCGCGCGTTTCGCAAAAGGGGCCAGTTCTTTCTTCGACTTGCCAAGCGAAAGTCCCAACTGGTAGATGCACCAATCGTCATAGGCATACTCCAGCGTACGGGCTACATTTTCGTTGATACCCACATTATAGGGCACATAACCCAGCTTGTTGTAATATTCATGTCCCAAGCGTCCGGTAGAGGGAACATTGGGATGCACATTCTCCGTACCGCTCTTCACAGCTTCCCATAATGTCTCGATGTCGTAGCCACGTAGCCCTTTCAGCCAGGCATCCGCCACCACAGAGGCGGAATTGTTGCCCACCATGCAGCCACGGTGTCCCGGACTGGCCCATTCGGGCAAGAAACCACTCTCTTTGTAAGTGTTGGCCAATCCTTCCTGCATCTTGGCATTCATGGACGGATACATCAGGTTGAGGAAGGGGAAAAGACAACGGAAAGTGTCCCAGAAACCGGTGTCGGTAAACATATATCCGGGCAACACCTCGCCATTGTAAGGGCTATAATGCATTACCTGACCTTGCGCATCTATCTCATAGAAACTGCGCGGGAAAAGTACCGAACGGTAGAAACAAGAGTAAAAAGTACGCAGACGGTCAAGGTCGGCATCCTGCACTTCAATGCGGCCCAGCACACGGTTCCACTCGTCACGCCCGGCCTTCGCCACCTCTTCAAGCGTCCGGCCGCCCAGTTCCTTCAAGTTCAGCTCGGCCTGCTCGTGACTGATGAATGAAGAAGCCACACGTACATTCACCTGCTCGCCACGGCTGGTGTGGAAACCGATGATGCCACCGGCATGATTGGCGCCTGCCTCGGTGGTGCGGGAGTCAATCTTTCCATCCTTCACGGCAGCAGTATAAGTAAAAGGCTTATCGAACTGCAATACAAAGTAGTTCTTGAAGTTTTCAGGCACGCCACCACTGTTCTTGGTGGTGTAGCCTATGATTTTCTGTTCAGCCGGAATGATTTTCACAAAAGAACCATTGTCCATGGCATCGACCACCACATAGGCTTCTTCCGTTTCAGGGAAAGTAAAGCGGAAAGCAGCGGCACGCTCGGTAGGAGCAAACTCTGTTGTCACGTCATGGTCGGCAAGATATACCTTATAATAATAAGGAGTGGCAGTCTCGGCTTTGTGAGAAAACCAACTGGCACGCTCGTCCTGGTCGAAAGCCACCTTTCCGGTGACGGGCATGATGGCAAACTGCCCGTAGTCGTTAATCCACGGACTGGGCTGATGTGTCTGCTTGAAGCCGCGAATCTTGTCGGCATCGTAAGTATAGGCCCATCCGTCGCCCATGGTTCCGGTCTGCGGAGTCCAGAAATTCATACCCCAAGGCATAGCTACAGCCGGATACGTGTTTCCGGTAGAAAGAGCATGTTTGGACTGTGTTCCCACCAAAGTGCTGACATAGTCAACCGGAGTATTCTCTCCGTCATCCGGCAGTGAAGCCGCCTGCATGCCTCCTGCAAGTAGGAAAGCGGCTCCCCATGCAAAAAATCGTTTCATATACATAAGTTTTATCATTGTTATTTCTGCATCAATTTAGCCTCAAGCATCTTCATGTAATATCCCCCTACTACCGAACGCGCCTTGAAACCACGCCAGTTGGGCTTGTCGGTAAACACCCAGTCGGACATAGGAACGCGGTCTATCGTTTCGTTCATGAACTTATGCATAGGAACGATGAATTCACGGAAAGTGGCCAAGTCAGGAGCCATAGTGGCAGTCCACATGATCCAGTCGGTCTTGGTGTAAGTCTCACGACTGTCCAGGGGCAAACCATAGATATTCTGCTTGGTCAGGTAATAAGGTATCTCCATTTCTGCAATTTTGCTGTCGAAGATGTTCAATCCGAGCAATTTGTCCCAAACCAAATTGTACTTCTGGCTCCAGGTGCCCGGCTTGTCAAAGGTCAGACGATAATGGTCACCGTCGTTGGCCATGCGCCCCCATTCGGCTGCCATCTTGCGGGCCTTCGTCGTATAGCTTTCGGCAACATCCTTCTTGCCGAGCATTTCGGCCAACCGGCCATAAGAGGCTACTCCTAGAATTGCCTTGATGGAGAGATTGGTGTTATGGGCAAAGTGTCCGGCAAAGTCATCGGTACAGAGTTGGTTTTCAGGATCGAGTCCCTTTTCCACCAGATAATCGGTCCAGGTGGTGAGAACTTCCCAATGCTTGGCAGCATAGTCGGCATTGCCTTCTACGGCAGCAATGGCAGCCGTAAGAATCAGCATATTTCCACTCTCTTCCACCGGCATGTCGCCTCCGTATACCTGCCCGTTGGCAAGAGGATAGGTACCCAAATCATGAGCGGCGAAGGGCTTGGTCCATTTACCGCTTTCACTATAATGGAAGATACCGTTCATCATGCCTTTCTCCAGTTCAGGATTATAAATCAGATAAAGGGGAGCCGAGGGGTAGGTCAGGTCTACGGTGTTGATACAGCCGTTGCTGTTGTTCTCCTTCGACAGCCACAACAAGTCACCATTAGGAGCTTCCACCAGTTTGTGGGCGGCAATGGACTGACGGTAGGCCAACGCGCAAAGGTCGGCATATTCCTTGCCTCCTGCCGCCGAAGCATCTTCCATCAACTTCTTATCGAAGGCATAGCAACGTGCCAGCAATTTGTCATACTCATTGTAGGCAGCCAGCATTTCCGCCTCGATGGTGCGGTCGCCTTTCGAGTTCCAGTAAGGACGCAAGTTTGTACCGAAGTATTGGATGGAATAAATGTCGTCATATCCAAGCATTATCTTGTCGGTGATATTCTTCACTTTGCCATAGCTACGCACCAAAGCCATGTTTCCATTGCTATCCTCTCCCTCGAGCGAAGCTGAGTTCATGGTTCCGTTCACGAAGTTCTTGCGCAGTTCGGTACTGTTGCCGACACTGTATGCAGTGTTTTCCTTGCCGGCAACCATGTAGAAATATCCCCAGTCAATGCGGAGGTCATCACCCTGCTTTGCCAGGATGTCCTGTTCCTTGCTTCCACTCTTCAGGTAGAGCAGTCCGTCTGCTTCATATCCCTTGCTTGCTGATTGCTGGTAAGGTTGGTCGAGCGCCCAGCGCGGAGAAGCCTCAAAATACACCTCCACCTCATGTTCCTTGCCGTCACGGGCAGCAACACTATAAGTAAGGTAATTCACGGGACGGCTCAGCAGCTTCAGGTCTTCCATGAAGAGAGGTGCCGTAAAGGTGACTTTCAGGTCGACATCACCACAAGTAAAAGCGTAGTGTGTCTGCATGGGCTGCACGTCGGCAGAGGTCTGCACGGCAGTTTTGCCAAACACGGTTTCCAGATGTTTCGGAATCTGCAGGCCGAAGTCGAGCAAGCCGTTACCAACAGGATTGATACATTCCGCGGCAATGATGTTATCCCCTTGCTTCAAGGCTGCTAAAGCCTCATCGGGAAGTTTCACAACTTTGTTCTTGTTGCATGTGGTTCCGGTACTGTATATCTTCACTCCGTTGATATAGAACACGGCATCGTCATCGTTGGAGAATTCCAGATAGACAGGAATACCGGCCAAATCATGGTCGATAGTTACCGTACGGCGCACCCAGATATTGCGGGTTCCCCATTGAGTCTTGGCCGTAGGCTCATTTTCTTTAGTACCAAAGGCACCGCGGTCCGACTTCCATTTGGAATCGTCGTAAACGGCAGAAGTCCAATCGCCCGCAGGCTTCTCCGTGGTATACCGGCCCGTCCAGTCCCCTTGCTGCGAGGTAGGAACGATGGCATTCATCTCCAATTCCTCGGTTCCCATGAAACGGTAGGAAACACCGTCCACCTTCAACACGCCAACCAGCGGGAAATCCTTACCCGTCCAATGCCGCACGGGGCTGTCGTAAAGGTTGTCACTCATAGACCATGCACTGGCATAAGGGTCGATAGTTACAAGCGGGTAGGCAGGTGCTCTCAAGTCGTTCTTTATGACGTCGTAAGACGTACCCTTGTCACTGCATGCAAAAAGGCATGATGCCAACAAGGTGTATAAAAGCTTTTTTCTCATATTGGTTATATAAAGTAATTGTTTATGTTGTTACACTTAAAAAAATAAAAGGGCCGAGATTACCAGCAAAACTTCACTGACACTCCGTCAGGATTATTCTCAAATTCTATCAAATAGGTATGGCTTGCTGCATGCCAACGCTCGGCATCGAATACTTCTCTGCCGTCAACTGTCACACTCTTAGGACAACGGGGCAACAGCACCCGCGATACGTTTGAAGTCTCGGCAGGACTTTTCGCCACATAGGAGTACCGGCCTTTTCCGCGTTCTTCCTGTTCTTCCCGACTTGCCGAAGCCAGAACCTGAGGCTTCTTCTTACCGGCCACGCGCTCCACATTCAGCAACAAGGCTTGTTCACCCGGATTTATCCGCTTGGAAGTGCATATCGGTAATTGAGGGTCGAAAAGGTCAATCAAACATCCTTCCACAGTAAACGGCTCGTCGCTCACGCTCTCTTCAAGCACAGCAACCAAGTCGTAATCCCCCCTTTGCAGATAGAAATTATTTTTGAATTCCAGTTTCCCCGCTTTGGCATTCTGCTCGTACATTCGGGCTGCAAGATACAAAAAATCTTTGTCACCGCCTTCATGCAGGACATAATCTTTAGGGTCGGTACGGACAATACATACGGTTCCCTTACCGTAACTGTATTCTCCCTGTTCCGGTCTGGCAGGGAGTCCCATCTGCTCAAAAAGATGTGCGGAAGGAGTTGCATAGTTATGCCCGTTGGTATTCCACCATTCTCTTACATTCTGAAATGGGTCGTTGTCCGTCCCACTGTAAATCAGCACCCCGCCCTTCTTCACCCAATCGGCAATGCGGCTGTGCGCTTCGGACTCAAGCGGTTTCATGTTCGCATAAGTCATCAGCAACACTTTTGTGTCAGCCAGCGCTTCTTTATAGCCAAGGTTCTCAATGTGGACGGTCTTGACGGGCACGCCCCGTTTGAGTAAAGGCAACGCCTGACCGTAGAAGTTGGCAAGTTGCGGATCTTCATATCCGTTGTGCGTAGGGAAACGCTGGAACATCAAGGAATTCGCCATCAGTACGCTGAATCCTTCGCTTCCGGTCAGTTTCTTATCGGTCAGAGGCATACGGTTCAAGGCATTAATCATCACTTGCATCTGTGTGGAATAGAAACGGGGAATGCGTTCTTTCTTATCGCTATTGGCACTTGTACGGTATAGTCCTTCGTAGATACGTTCCGGCCAAGGCATCACTTCGTAATCGGCTATGTTGGGATAGAGCAATTGTGCCGTAAAGGTGGCCTGATAATTCTTCTTATAATCTGCCCAGTCACGCGGCCAGTCTTCAATAGGGTCGGTCAGGAAGAACATCTTACGACCGGTGGGAGCAGTCATCGACTCCATGGAGCCATACTCCAGATAGGCAGTCTCAAACACACGCTCACGTTTGCGACCGTCAAAGAAATTCGGCTCACGCGAAGTTCCGGTCCATACCTGGGCTATGTAACCGTCCACGCAAGGAAGTGAAGCAAGACTTGCTTCCGGACTGACAATCTGCCATTGCGAATAGTTCACCAGCGAGTGGGTGGGAACGTAGCACTTCACGTCCATCCCTTTGCTTTTACCATATTCCTTGGCAAAGGTGAAGACTTCATTCAGCGCACGATAGTACAAGTAATACTTGAGTTTGCTCGACAAGTAAGTATTTTCCGGAGACTCATGTTGCGGTCTCCAGTCGAAGCCATAGTAGTTTTTCCATTCCTTCTTAAAGGACTCACTATAACCGGCTCTTGCCCAGAATTCAGGTTCCTCCATGAAGATGGCGTCCACACCGGCATCGATTACCCTCTTCACATGTCTCTCTTTCAGATAACTTAAAAATTCTCCGATGGTACGATATAGGGCACCATATGACCGTGCCATATCGTGTCTCCGGCCTGCGTGACCTGTCCCTCGTCCAAATGACATTTCCCGTCCCACTGTCCGGTGAAGTAGTCCTGGTATTCGCCCCAGGCAATGCCGGTCATAAAATGAATGGTATATCCACGATCTTTCCAGGATTTCACACGTTCCTCGAAAGAGAGCTTGCGTGACTTGTCCGAGGGATTTCCCCCTACTCCATACACCATCACGGCATCAGCCCTATTGTCGATGGCAGGCTTCCACTCGCGTGAGGTTTGAAAAGTAGTTTTCACACTATTCCGGGTCTGAGCACTCGCAGGAATGCCCGTTGCCAAGATAGCCAGACTCATCAAAAGATGTTTTTGCTTCATATCAATTTCTGTTTTTTTATGAAATTTGGATTCTTGCTCTTGCCATTATCTGCAACAATGGCTTCACATAGACAGAAAGTGTGTGTCGAAAACACTGTATCGCATTTTTTAGACGCATCTAAAAAACTCTATTGTACCAGTCTTTTCGGCACACGCTACTATACGAGCTTGTCTGATTAAGGAATCAGCACCTCCATCGGTTCGCTGTAGTTCCATCTGCGAACACCACTACCCACAGGCGTATCGTAGTTGATACGTGCAGCTGCGCGTATAAACACCTTGCGCCCCGAGGGTACACTACCGTTCGACTGAATGGTAACTTCCTTGCCCAGCAACTCCTCAAAGCTCTTGCCGTCGTAGTTGATGCTGCTTGACCAACGTTCGTCACGTGCACGATAGCCCACGGTGCTTGAATAGCTGACAAAAAGCTGTATATCGGTTACGTTCAGGTATTCGTCCTTCCAGTTGCCCATCGGCTGGATTTTCTCACGGAAGATGTCATCTGACACACCGCGAGTCACGCGTACCTGTGCCTTGATAACTCCGTTGCTTACCTGCGGATTACCCACAATCTCCACATTCAGGAAAGGCTGCACTTCAAATTTCAGCTTCGTCGTACCACTGATTTCCGTATTGACGGAACCGTCGTAAAGCAAAGTACCGTCCGTGTTTTCACGTACCAAGGGAATGAAGGGACCATCGACACGGACGTTGTACTCACCCTTGAAAATCTTTGTATTCCGGAACGTACCGTCCATCATGCAGAAGAAGTCGGGATTGTGCTGTACGTTGTCGCCCCAGCTCAATTCGGTCAGACGAACACGGATACCCTCACTGCCCTGATCGGTCAGTACACGCTTGCCTGTGGCTTCATCAACCACCTCGCCCCAAATCGTTTCGGCAGGCTCATCATAGTTGTCTATTTCAAACATACTGCACGAGGTCAACAGAAACAGGGTGCTGAATAAGCTATAAAATATTGTCTTTCTCATACTTTTAAGTTTTTAATTGTCTAATTAGTTTTTATCGGTTAGGCTGCTGATCGATTACGTTACTCTTCGATACCTCACCGCCCGGAATTTCAAAGTAATAGTCCAACGGAGTATAACCGAAGTCCTTGTCACCTGCCGTAGTGTAGTTGAAGCAAACATCGAAGAACCACTTGCCAGTAGCTGTCGAGTAGAACGGATAGATACCACGGAAACGATAACGAGTCGTATTGCTGAAACGGTCCTTGTCGCATTGTTCGCCCCAGAATCCGTCGCGACCTTCATAGTGGTTTACACGCCAGCGGCGTAAATCCCACTTGATCTTGTTTTCAAACGCCAACTCTTTACGGCGCTCCTTGCGAACGATGTCACGGCTGTTTACCGTACCGTTCAGTGAAGAAGCCAGCAACTTGGCACCGGCACGTTCGCGAATGTCGTTGACTGCCTGCGTAGCCACGCCCAACATATCGGTACCGTCCGGTGAGGAAGCACCTGCCAGCGAGAGTTCCACAGCAGCCTCAGCAGCGTTCAACAATACTTCGGCATAACGCATCAAGATGAAAGGCTGTGCACTGTTACCTTCGCGGGGCACGAATGCAGGATCGGGATTCAACCATTTACGAGACAACAGACCGGTCATTGCGCTACCGCCATCATTATAGAAAGGACCGTTTTCGCCGGCAGCCGTCATTGTAGAGCCATTCGCCAACGTCACGATTTCCTGCTGGTCGTTAGCACCGGTACTCAGATAAAGCGTCTTGGGCTTTTCAGTATAAGCACTCAGGTGGTTGTACTTAACAGTAGCCGAGCCATACGAATAATCATTAAAGAGCGGTTTGATCGGTGCAGAACCTGTGTAAACACCGGCATAAATCTCAATCTCCTTGCCTTTGAACATATCACCGGGGAAGATGACATATGCACGCAGACGCGGTTCGGCATTCTTGTAATAATCCATCGGTTCGTCATACATAATATAGTTGCCCTCGGTGTTCGAATTACCGGTCGTTACCTTCAGCGTACCGTCGGCATAGCGGTCGAAACCGTCGAACAACTCTACAAAGTCGGCTGTCGGGCAGACACCGCAGTTCAACGGAGCCTTGAAAGTACGCGGCAGGTTGTAAGAGTCGTAAGCATGGGTACTGGTAGGATAGACGTATTCCTTTACATAGATATTCTCCGGATTACCGTTAAGATCGGAGAACATATCCACCATATTCTGGTATTGTGCTTCCGGGTCGTTGGCAGCCCATTTCTTCTTGTAAAGTGAGTATACACCACTCTTGATTACTTCGGAAGCAGCCTTATAAGCCTCGGCAAAGTATTTCTTGGAAGCCTCTTGCCAACGGCCTTCATCAAATCCGATGACACGCACGCCGGTCTTGGCACCCAGACCGGTCAGACGGCCGGTTACTGTTTCGTTGTACTTAGCCACGCTACCTGCATAGAGCATTGCTTCGGATTTGAAAGCCAACGCTACATACTTGTTGCTGTAACCGCTCTTGGGGCTGGTAGCCATCATCAGTTCGATGGCCTTGTCATAATCTTCCAGAATCCGGTCCCAAGTTTCTTCCTCACTGGCACGGGGCACTTCCAGATTACCGTCCCCGGGGTACTGGATGACCTTTGTCACCAAAGGGATACCACCGAAACGACGAGCCATGGCGTAGAAGACCGTGGCACGCACGTAATAAGCTTCACCCAAATAGTGATTGTAGGCAATCTCGGCGTAGGAACCTTGGTACTTCGGCAGGTTCTCAATCAGGTAGTTGGCGTCGCGCAACAATTCAAAAGCTCTTCCCCAATAAGCATTGTCTTCACCGGTAAACGCACGGCAGATACCATCGCGGTTCATAGCTTCGCCGGTGCCCTCGATACCGATAGCATTCAGCCAGCCGCTGAAATTCAATCCCCATTGAGCCATATATTTAAAGTCTTCCCACGGCATATTGCTATACATACGTGCCATATAGATGTCCATTCCCGATTCATTGGAAAGCAACGACTCGGAAGTCACGATATTCTTGGGTGCAATGTCCATATCGACACAGGAAGTGGCGAGGGTCATACACAACATCGCGGATATCAGTTTATGTTTCATATTTATTGTTCTTTTTAGATTTATATCATTGGTTATTTAGAATGAGAGCGAAACGCCCAGTGTATAGGTCTTGTTCAATGGATACATACGGCCTAGGTCATCATCGGGATGTTCAGGGTCTACAAACTTCACACCTGTGAAAGTGAGCAGGTTGTAAGCATTGGCATAGACGCGCAGGCTGGCATTGGGAATCTGTTTCAATTTCGGGAAAGTGTAACCCAGTTCGATGCTCTTCAAGCGGAGGTAAGCAGTGCTTACGCGGTTGAAGGCTGAATTGTTTTTTGCCCAGCGGCCTGTGTAAGCGTAGTGACCGGAGGTCCAAACCGTAGCAGGATCGTATGGATCGGCTTTCGGATCCAGCGGATGCCAGCGGTCGAGGAATTGAGTCAATGCGCCACCACCGTTCTTACCCCAGATTTCGTGCAGCGGTTCCTTGTATTCCATAGAGCCCAGTGCAGAACCTTGCAACAACATATTGAAGTCGAAGTTCTTCCATTGCAGACCGGCATTCAAACTGAATTGCAACCACGGAGTCTGGTCGAAAGCAAACGGGTGTTCGTCTTGGCCGTTGATTTCGCCGTCACCGTTCCAGTCTTCATATTTATAATCGCCCGGCAGAATGTCGCGTTCCTTGAAAGCGTTATAGCTCCAGATATCGTTCCAGCTGGTATAACGTCCGGCAGAAGTATATCCAAACTGCACACCTTGGTAACGGTGTGTCAGGTTATCGTTGCGCCAGCGGTCGTAGGAGTTCGCCCAAGGTCCCTTCTCCGAAGCTGTCAGGTACTTCTGACGGGTAACGGTAGCAATACCTTTCAGGTTGTAGGCCACCTGACCAATCTTATGACGGTGTGTCAATTCCAATTCCATACCGAACTGACGGTCGCTGTCCAGATTCTCGCGCGGAGCAGTGGCACCAACCACGGTAGGCAAGGCACCGGAACGACGGGCAAAACGACCGGTACGCAAACGGTTGAAGTAGTCGAATGAAACACCCAGCATACCGTTCCAAGCCTCAAAGTCGAAACCGATATCGAACGTCTTGGACTTGAACCACGTGATGTCCTCATTGGGCAGCGCCATCGGACTGGCCGCACTGATAAATTTGCCACCGAAGACATAACCCGGTGAGTAAGAAGCATAGTCACCATTAGTCATATTGGAACTTGTCGCAGGATAGGTATATCCCATCGCCCAGTCGTAATTCAAGTCACCGTCATCACCAAGTACACCATAGCTGGCACGCAACTTCAACTGATTGACAAATTTCAGAGCATCGATACTCTTGAAGAAAGGTTCTTCGGAAATTCTCCAACCTGCCGATACGGAGGGGAAGAAACCCCATTGATGTCCTTTGGCAAACTTGCTGGAACCGTCGTAACGGAACTGTGCTTCCAGCAGGTAGCGGTCGGCAAACGAGTAGTTGACACGACCTATCAAGGCTTCGTTGGCTTGTTCGTAGAGGTCGCCACCACCTGTCTGCATAGCACCAATCTGACCTTCGGTCACTCCCGCCAGCAGATAAGGCATAGAGAATGCCAAGTCGCGAATGGCGTAGAAGTTATCGCCGTTGCGCTTCTGGACTTCCCAACCAACTACACCGCCTACGTGGTGAACATCGTTGAAAGTGCGGTTGTAGTTCACGGTAAACTGCCCCAGCATCTGAGACTTGTCATAAAACTCGCGACGCATATTGCTGGGCGAACTTTCGTTGTAGACCTTCTGGTTGTAAGCACCGGTCTGCTCGTCGTAAGCATACTGATAGTACTCTTTGCGGAAAGCCTCGTTGTTGTCGGCACGGTAGTCGTAGCTGAACATAGCTTTGGCAGTCAACCCCTTCAACACCGGAGTGTATTCGCCGAAGTCTGCCGTCAGAGTAGCCGAGGACTGGAAATATTTCTGTTTGTACTTCTTGTAACCGGAAACGTCAGCCGTCATCATAGCCACAGTGTTCTGTTCCATATCCAGACCGTTGTAGTTCAACATCGTTCCTTCGAGGTCGGCGAACGCAGGATAGAGTACACCCTGACGCCAGTAGTTGCGAATGATGTCCTGCGCACTTGAGAAAGGCGTATTACGTTCGTCGGAAACAGCGCTCACACCCAGTTCGAACTTTATCCCCTTGGTAATCTCGGTGGAGATATTGGAACGCAAGTTGAACTTGTTGTAATTCAAGTCGCCGGAACGGAAGATGCCTTCCTGATAGAAGTAACCCATGCTGATGTAGAACTTCGTCTTTTCGGTACCACCGGAGATGCTGATGTCGTGTTGTGTCTGAGGAGCCACGTTGGAGATAATCAGGTCGTTCCAGTCCGTCGTACGACGTGTGCCGTTGCGGTATGCCTCGAAGGCATCTTCGCCGAATACCCACGAACCACCGTTGATGTTGTTCATAGACATTTCGTTGAAGAGCGTCATTGATTCAAAAGGATTACACAACTCAGGCATACGCGAGGGTTGCTGGAAGGTGTAAGAACCGTTGTAAGAGAATTCGGTCTTGCCGGCCGCTCCCTTCTTGGTGGTCACCAGTACCACACCGTTGGCGGCACGCACACCGTAGATGGCAGCAGAGGCATCTTTCAATACGGAGATGTCCTCGATGTCCTGAGCATTCAAGCGTTGGAACTCTTCCACACTGCGGGGAATACCGTCGATAACCACCAGCGGCGTACCCATACCACGCACATCGAAACTGTTATTGAACGTACCGGGTTCGGAACTCTTCTGCCATACACGAAGACCTGCCACACGTCCAGTCAACATATTCTGTGGGTTTTCGTTCTTGGTCTGAATCATATCCTTACCCTTTACGCCGGCAACGGCACCCGTTACCGAACCACGGCGTTGCGTACCGTAACCGATAACCACCACCTCATCTATCATCTGGGAGTCGGTGTGCATCACAACGTTAATGGTGGTACGTCCGTTCACTTTCTCTTCCTTGCTCTTCAATCCCACGTAGGAGAAGCTGAGGACACCATCGGCAGGAGCGTTGATGGTGTAACGGCCATCAATGTCGGTAATCATACCGACGGTGGTGCCTTTCACCATAACGGCCGCTCCGATAACCGGCTCGTTGGTATCGTCTATCACTACTCCCGAAACGGAAATAGAGTTCTGTGCGAAAACGCCTGTCGGAATCAGCATCATAAGCAATGCCATCACCACGCAAGCCAGTCCTTGTCGCATCTTGCTAAAATCTTTCATAGTCCATTATTTTTTAATATTAATTCTTGCTCCATTCATAATTGGCCAATACGGCATATTCTGCGGCAAAGGCAAAAGTGAACATTGCTTCCACATTGTTCTTGCTCTTCTCGGCTTTGTTCCAGCCCACCAGCAAATTGGTAGGAAGCATCTGTTTGTAGAGGTAGTTATCGTAGGCATAATCCAGATTGTTCTGGAAAGCCTCGATACAGCTTGCAGCAACAGTGTGCGCCGCAGAGGCATCTACATATCCGCGCATCAGCACGCCATTGAACCAATTGCGGAAGCCGCTGATGTCGAAGGCATAGCAACCCGGCTTGGAGGCGTCCTCCTTGGCAAAATAGACAAAGCTCTTGTCGGTCAATGCAGCCAAGTCCGTGCGGTAAGCGGCATCGCTGGTTGCCCGATAGAGGTCGGCAGCACCGGAAAGCATCGTACCGCTGTTGTAAGTGATGGCGGGACCTACGCGGTCGCGCAGCTTGGTGCCTTTCCGATAGCGTAGACCGTCAATGGTGACATATTCTATCTCAGGCGATTCAGCTCCACCCATCATATCGTCGTACACGCCATCAGGGCGCAACAGATGTGCTTTCTGCCAGTCGTAAATGGCCTTGGCAAAGTTCAGGTAGTAATCGGCCTTCTTCTCTGTACGCAGCTTGCGGCTGTTGTCCGTATCCACGTAGCCGTAGGTTACTTCATCGGACTTTCCTTTATAAATCTCGTGTAGCCATACCAGCGGGCTGACCATAGGGCCATTGCTGCAAGAGTGCTTGGAGAGATAACCGGGGCCCCAGGTGATGCCTCCCAGCTGTCTGCCCTGCTCGTCGAGCGTGCAGTCCCAGCCATCGAGCACATACTCTGCCAGGTATTCCGCCTTATCCAGATAGCGCTGCTCACCGGTGATATGATAGGATTCCAGCAGTTCGCGTATCAGCCACATCTGGTCGTCGTAAACATTGAGTACGCCTTCCACCTGAGCAGCTCCTTTATCGGAACCACGGTCTACGCCGTATACCGTCCACTGCTTGGTCTGCGTATAAGAGGTCAGCGTAAAAGTACCTGCATAATACTCCAAATTATCATAAAGTTGAGTCAGAAGTTCCTTGTAACGATTAAAGTGAGAATCATAAAGAGCCGTTTCTCCCTTTGCCTGTCCGGTCTTCATGGCTTTCATCGCAGCGTTTACAGCCTCAATGGAACTGGTGTACATCCACACACTGCCCAACTCGCTGGAACGATTGCCGGTATAAGGATTGTAATAACGTGACATAGCCATGCCCGTACCCGTGAAATAGCACTCCACGGCATTGTCAATCAGCTCTATGGCACGCGCCACGTTCTGCATCGGCAGATTACCCACAGGAATATCCGTCCCCCCGCTACCCGGCTTTTCATCAGCAGCAGAGTCGTTGCTGCAAGCCACTAACGTCCATAAAAGCAAAGTCAGTAAAGTAAATAATTTTTTCATTCTGTTCATACATACCATTAGTTTCCTCAGCCTTCCCTCCTCCTTCTTCCATAAGATGCGGAAAGAAGCAAGGGGAAAGCTTCAAGAATAATTAAATATCAGTAGTTTGTTATTCCATTGTTATGCCACGCATCACCAGCTTGTTCTCATCGTCATTCGCTTCGCCCTTAAAGATGCCGATGGTCAACATCACGTCTTCTCCGTTGAACTGAGACAAATCGTAAACGAAATCGGCATATCCTTCCGAATCGCCCTTTCCTCCGGCCTCGTGGATAAACTTCCAGCAACCGTCGGCAGCCGCTTCGGCAAACCGAGCTGTATTAGAGACAGGTGCCAAGTGGGTAACAGTTCCGTCCATACGAATGGCTGTCACCTTGAAGAAGGTGGCGTTGGTGGCGCTGAAGTTACGCGTCTTCAGCGTCAGCTTGTTGCGTCCGGAAGCAATGGAAAACTTGGCATAGAAGTAAGATTCGGGCACGGTAGTGCTTACAGCGTTTCCACCGCGTGTCTTAATCAGATAACCCTCGGAAGGGAATACTTCGGGGTCTTTGGTCAACGGCATATACGACCACTCGGCACATAGGTGGTCTACCTCGCGCCAAGCACGATAAGCGTCCACATAGTTATCACGGTTTCCTTCAATGGGATTGATACCGGTAAACTGCGACTTGATATGCGGCATGGTGGAGCGTACCATCTCGTGCGTCATCTTCCAACCTTCCAGCTTTGCGATTTCGGTACCCGGCAACCAGCCCCAGCCTTTAACCACCTCTGTGGCAAACGAGATGCGGCGCAATACCAGCTGTTTCCAATAGTCGCCTGTCTGGGCGCGGAAAGTACCGATGGCGATGATGATTTCCTTACCGATGTATTCGCTCAGGTCTACTGGGACTGAACCGTAATCACCGGAAGCATAGGTTCTGACATCGCCAATCATCTTGGCTTTCGGATCGGCCTCAGACAAGTCTACCACCTGCACACCATAGTAAGCCGGAGCAGCGTCATCAGCATTGTGCGTACGGATCTGGAGTGTCATAATGTAGTTGTCGGGTGTAATGAGCTTGCTACCGAAGACAAATGAATCGAACACTTCCATATCTGCCGGATTGCTACGGTCGGCCTCATTGTTGCGGATACGGAGAGTGGTACCTTCGTTCTGCTCTTCCCAGTCGCCACGGAAGTCCATCGTACACATGTAGTTGCAAGCCCAGTCCCAGTGGGGATAGCTTTCGGCGTTTCGTCCACCGCGGTATTCGTTATAATACCATTTTTCGGCAGCTTTCAAGTCGTCGATGGTCAGTCCGCGCAGGATTTCCGTTCCCCCCATGCGCACGTCTGTAGTAGCAATGCCATCCGTAAAGTCGGCCATAACCACTTTCTTCACGATAGAAGCATAACCCTCTTTCGTGAAGGTAACGGTATAGTCGGCCAGTGGCAAGTTGCCGATTTCAAACGTACCGTCGCTTCCGGTGGTGGTAGTCTGCGTGGAGCTGATGCTGACTGTCACTCCTTCCAACGGAGCACTACCCCTTCCTGCATCGGTCACTTTTCCTTTGATTTTTGCAGCTGCATACTCCATCTTAGGACTGACTTCGGCTACTTGTTCTTCATTGAATTTTTCAGCTACGACGGTAACACTTACCGTCTGATAATCGGCTTTCGTAAATGTAATTATATGTGTACCTATTGAAATGTTTTCGAGTGTATACACACCCTGTGAATTTGTCGTGGCCCGCGGACCGTCCGGTGTAGCCGTTATACCGGAACCATCGACCTGAACCGTTACCCCTTCAAGGGGAAAAGATAAATCGTCAGTGACAACGCCCGTCACCTTGCCATAAGATACCCCCCCTCCGTCCGTATCGTCATCCGAGCAGGAGCTTACCATGAACACCATACTTATAAGCATGGTCATCAGTCCGAAGACTTTCAGTTTTTTTGCCTGTTTCATAGTTTAATTATTATTAGAAGTTAATACAACAAAGGAGCCGATGCCAATCGACCACATCAGCCTCAGGGCATTATAAACCGCCCCTTCGACTACAAATTTGATTTCTTATGGGTTAATTTTAGGGTTAATTTGAGTATAATGGGATAAAAAAAGCATTAATCCGGGCCATTTTAACCCATAAAAGAAAGGAAAGAAAAGGATTCATTCGGCTCTTCTAGTTTTGAAATGGGCGACGCAAGTCAAGCAATTATCGCACGCTCTACCAAATTCCCATTTCCAACAGTCCATTTGTCTCCTTTTATCAATGCCGGAGCCTTAATTCTTAAAGAATTGATTATCAAAAGTCTCATAATAGTCCTATCTCTGTATATGACTAAGGCACCCTAAGTATACAACTGAGGTACCCTGAATATGCAACTGAAGTCAAAAGTTTTTTGCTTTGCAAACAGTTATCAGCCATAGATGTAACATGACAAGAGTTATCGGACAAGCTGAAAGAGGCAGACCGAAGAACAAAAAGAGAAAAGACTGGAAGCACCGGATGCAACGTGCCGGGAAACTAACTCCAGTAAAGACTGAAAGGATGAGGATAATCCTCCCCCGTGTATTTTTTGTATTCCGCCACGAATCTCTGGTAAGTGCCAATAGCGGCATTCTCATGCTTGAGCATGAAAAGTGACTTGATGCAACAGTACAAAGCCGTCTCGTTCACCGGGTCGATATTGAATTCCGCTTCGGCCAAGCTCACAGCTTCCGAATAATCCTGTGCCTCGAAAGCTTTCTTCATCAGTTGCAAGACAAACACCTCCAAACGGCACTCCACATCTTGCTTGAAACCGTCGAACAACGGACCGTCCATAAAACCTACAAACTTGCCACGCCCTACGATATGCAAAAACTCTTGCCGGCATTCCTCTATCCGGTTTTCGGCAACTATCGCCATAAAGCGCAAGTAGTCGCAATAAAAACCGGAGGACAGCGTGAAGCGGAAACATCCTTTTTCGTAAACCAGTTCTATGCCATCCAATTCTTTTAGAATTTTGCGCAGGTGATTGATGGCTACTCCACGCGAGTTTTTCACTTTGTCCTTTGGCTTGTCGGGCCATATCAAATCGCTCAGTTGCTTGGAAGAAATTCCGTCGGCATCGCTATAACGCAAAATGAGACAGAATATCTGCTTGATACGCAAGGAAAACATATAAGAAATATTGCGTCCGTTCCGGTCGAAAACAGAAAAATCACCGAACAAATACACCGAATTGGCAACTCCCGTATCTGCCGCCATCTTCTCTACCTTTGCATCAGAAGCATCAGGAAGTTGCTCCTTGTCGCCTCTCGCGGTTTCGCTATCCTCGCCCTTGCCGGAGTTTCGACGCCACTTGTACATCCATACGCTGCCGCCAGCTACAGCCACAACCGCGGCTACCAGTACAAGCCACGCATGTGAAGCATTTCCTCCACCGTTATGTGCAGTATATTTGTCAAGAGAAACCGGCGGGAAGAGCAGAGAATAGACGGAAAATCTGGAAGACACGTCGTCGCTTGTTTCCTGCACGGTCACAAAAAGCCTGCTTTGGCGCTCGTTGTAATAAAGACGAGCGTTCGTGGTAATTTTATCGGAGTAAATGGAAATGGAATCACCCAATATATGAAAACTGCCGTCTTCTACAGAAAAACGGTAGAGATGCAAAAACGAGTTGGACACACTTTCGGGATAACGCAAAACATAGAAACAAGAGTCATTCAGTATAACCATATCCTGCACCGGAACCACATTAGGTTGTCCTTCTGAAATGTCCCAAAGTTTCTGCACACGCATTTCTTGCAAATCCACTTTATAAAGGTCGTGAAAATAGCGACGGCCTACCACCTGGTCGCCCGATTCATTGCCCATACCGCCGAAAACATAGACAGAATGATTACGGTCCAGATAACCGGCCGAAGAGAAATAGCGCGGACAAAGAAAATCGCCGGACAGAGAACCCTGCGTTTCCCAACGTCCCTCCTCCGCATTGAACATATAGAACTTATTGCTGTAGTACATATTGCCGAAGCCGCCGAAGATGGTGTAACGTTTGCGAACTGCATCATAATAGGAGCAGTGATGATGCAATTGCATGTTCAGCCGACTGTAGCTCTCCACCCTCCAGCTCAACGTCTGCAAATCCAAACTCGCTATCATAGGCTCCGTTTCTCCATTCTCGGCATACACCTCGTAGGCATAGAGCCTTTCACTGCCACTATCGAAGAAACTGCCGGCAAGAAACAGCTTCACGGGGCACCGTTCGGCAAAAGCCTTGGCAGAAGTGCTTCCCGTCTCCATATTGTAGACGAACAACGAATCACGGTTGAAATAATAAATCTCGTTTCTGTCGGCATTGTAGCAGGAACCAGCTTCCGATGCCGACGCAAAGCCCCCCTCTTTCCTCCAGTGGCAGGCCTCGTTAATCAACCATATCGGATTCTCCACCTTTCCATAAAGAATACCTTCCCGGTTGCAGACCGATTCTCCGTCCGCCTCATCCAAGGGAAATGTGTAAGTACAATCGGCATTCACAGCCACCTTATCAATAGCTATCTCCGGAACGTCAATGATGTGGTCGCTCTTACCGAACACTATTTTCGGACTGAACTCATCAGAGAGCAGCACACCTTTGCATACCTTTTCTTGATTGTGAATTCTGAGAGTAATCTCATCCTGCTTCAGGTTGAAAGCTATCTTTACCTTAAACCAATGGGATTTCATCGCCTCCGCCTTACTGACAGGCAAGGCTATCAACACACACTTCCCCTCCTGGTTCAGACGGAACAAGATGTCATCGCCACGAAAATCAAAGAAAAGATTGAAAATCTGTCCTTCGTCAGCTCCTTTAACCCGCAATACATAGCCGACACTCTCGGTAGAATACAGGGCCATGTTGAACTCCAAGTCGAAGTAGTCCTTGAAAGAGGGAGAACTGTGGGCAAACACGTCATAGGATGTTCTTTCATCGATAGGGCTGGCCGCACCACGAAATCTCAATCCGTATGCGGAAACCATTTGGGTAGTGCAAAGACAGATTATTAAAATGATATATCTATATAAGTGTACCATCAGGTTTTCATTTAAGGTTATGCAATACCGTCACAAAACATTAGCCAACATTTATAAAAAACAATGGAAAGATTGAAATGCAAATATAGAAAATATTACTGAATGAAACACTCTTTACTCGAAAAAGTAAGTTTTCCTAACAATATGGTGAAAGGGCAGGTACAGAACAAGGCCGCATGGAAATAACCAACACACATTTATGATATTTTTTGGCTTCCCCTTGCTTTTTTCATTCCAAAAAGGTATATTTGAAATAAATTATTCCGAGCTATGGCAAATCCAATCATACCCGGTATACCGCAGACTGAACAAGACTTACTGTATAGTAAGTTGAATGCATACAATCAAGGGAGAGCCCCTTACAAGGAAGCGGGTGCTTATCTTGTCGTACTGCCCCGGCCGGAACATTCCCAATATACTTTATGGGTTTACTCTCCACTGCCCGAAAGACAATCCATCTTCTACATTTGCGACCTTTCTACCGACATTCACGAAACGCTGCGGATGGCAAGCACGTTATGCTTCTACTCGCCGCGCAGCCTGCTGCTTGTGGAGCACAACGCCAAAAGAATGCAGAGCAAAGGAGACGACATCATCCCCATAGGAAAATACCGTGGGCACTTCCTGCACGAAATCCTCCGTATAGACCCCGCCTACCTTGCGTGGATAGCTTTCAAGTTTCAGCCACGCATCCCCAAGCAGGAACGTTTCGTACAGATTGCCAAGATTTACCATTCGGTTTACCTCGACATACAACGGAGAAAGACGTACCAGACCACCGGCGGACATTTTCTGGGGAAGGAAGGGGAAAAGGTAAAGAACCTGACACTGACCGTGCTCAGCGTGCGACTGGAGGACAATCCGTACAAGACACAACTCAAAGGAACCACTCCTTATTTCTACGTGTGCCAAGTGTTGAAACTGAGAGACTCCGTCGGCAACTTCGTCAGCATCCGGATAAACGCACGCACGGCAAGCCGGAAATCATGCCGGCTGCCCGCCGTGGAACACGCCTACCAAACAGGGGAAATCATGGCAATAGCATCGGCACGCATAGCACGTACCTATTTAATAGGAAGCACCAAATATACCCGGCTGACCCATGTCAAGCTGCAAGGCGCTGCCAAGTAAAGGGCTTTCTCAGATACGAACCACACGCTGCATACGGCTACTCTCCCAGGCTGCCTCTATCAGTCGGATGACTCCGACCACCTCCCGGGCGTCGCTCTGCAACGGTTTGCCGCAACGGATATGCTGATAGATATTGTCGTAAAAGGCTGCATAATCACCGGGAAGGCTCGGATACGGTTCACGCACGACTTTGCCGTCCCTTTCGGTATGAAGCAGTCCCCAGAAAGATTTGTCTTCCTCGCCCCAGTGCGGAGTGCCGGGCAGCAGCCCCTCGGTCAAGGCCGCTTCCTGAGGGTCGAGACCATACTTCACGTAAGACCCTTCCCTGCCATGAAGAACGAAACGGGGTTCGTTCGCGCACATCAGATAACTGGACTTCAGTGTTATCCTCACTTCGGGCGCTTTCGAGGGACGCAACAAATGGATAATGAAATAATCGTCCACCTTGCCGTCCTTGCGCAACGTGGCAATATCCGCGAAAACAGCTTCGGGCATCCCGAAGAGTTGCACAGCCTGGTCTATGACGTGAGCACCCAGGTTATAGGTCAGTCCACCGCCATCCTTTCCGGTCTCCTTCCAAGTATCCGGCCTGACGAAATTACGGTAACGGGGAAAGGTAGATTCAAACTCCACCAGATGCCCCAGCAAGCCTTCGGACAGTATTTGACTGACTGTCAAGAAATCGCCATCCCATCGCCGGTTCTGGTAAACGCTCAGGGTCAGCCCCCGGCTCGCGGCAAGCGCCACAAGTTCCTCTGCTTCCGCTACAGTAGTGGTGAAAGGTTTTTCCACAATCACATGCTTGCCTGCTTCGAGGGCACGGCGGGCATATTCATAATGGGTGCCGTCCGGTGTGTTGATGACAACCAAATCCAGCCCTTCCAGTCCGATAAGCGCATCAAAGCTCCTCACAATACATGCGTCGGGATACTTCCCGCGGGAGAGTTCCTTGCTGCGCTCCGTAATGGCAGTCAATTCAAAATGGGGGCTGACGGAGATGAAGGGAGCATGAAAAACACGTCCCGACATTCCGTAAGCGGCTAATCCGGTTCTTATCCTGTCCATAAGGCATTCTTTTTTCTTCCGGCAAAATTAATAAAATCAGCCGACACGGCAACTGTTTGCATCAAAATGAATAAAGCCAAAGGTGAATGACGGTAAGGCTGCCACATCCGGACAGAAAGAATAGAGGGGAGGAAAGAGAACACCGGAGGTGAAGAGAAGGAGGGCTATTGCTCTTACTGCACGAGATGCCCATCTCACACTGTTCGAGATGTACATCTCATGCAGTATGAGATGGGCATCTCGTACAGTAAGAAGAGTAATGCTTGCAGCGAAGGGGCATAGACTTCGGGCTATCAGGAAACCACCCTCGCGGGGCAGACCTATTCCGTCACCAACGGGCGCTTACGCCAGTCGTCCTTCACATAGCTGTCGGGGTAGACCGTCTTATCAACGATTTCGCCACCTTTCAGACGAATCCAGGTAGTGAAAGTACGGGCGCCTTCCTTCATCACAATGACACGTGCACCGTTGGGAAGGTGGTTGTACTCGGTATTTCCACCGGTGAAACGGCCGTAAGCCAGCAGAATACCCTTCCACATTACGGCATAATCGTTGTCATGATCGTGTCCGACGAACATCCCCATTACGTCACCGGCCTCTTTCATGGCAGTGAACATGCCCGTATTCAGTACCGGGGCACACGCCTTTTCCATGCGGGTACCTATCAGTATGGCGTTCTCGTCGGAAGCGGCCTCGTTATATTCCGGCAGAGGGATGTGGAAGAATGCCAGTGCAGGCAAAGGTTGTCCGCCGTTCTTTGCTTTATAAGCGGCACTCTGCCGACGGTACCAGTTCACCTGGTCGAAAGTGAGCCAGTCGTATCCCTTTACGTCGGGCAGTTTGGAGTAGGAATGGGAATCCAGACAGTAAAGCAGGGCTGCATCCTTCTTGCCGTCCGAGGACTTCAGGGTGAGGACACAGTCGGGCGATTCCACTCCGCCACGGTCGGGCTGGATATTGAAGGGGATGGAGCGGATGACGTCATAGAGTTCGGCACGTGTCTTTCCCTGCTCGTTGTCGTGGTTGCCAAAGGTTACGACAAAAGGAATCTTACGGTCTGCAGCATAGGAAAGCACCTTACGCATGGCCGTATCGGCAGGTGCGGCATAGACTACATCACCGGTAAAGACTACCAAATCGGGGCGCTCGGCATCAAGCACTTCGCCGATACGCTTCAAAGCGATGTCCGAAGCCGGATTGCGATACTTGAAGTGGACGTCCGTAAACTGGACGATTTTAAACTCTCCGTTCTTGTCGAACTGCAAAGGCGATACTTGTGCCGGGCAGAACAAGAAGGACAAGAGTGCAAGACAAAAGGTCAAGGAGATTCTCTTCATATAAGTGGATGATTAAATTGAGTTGATATTATTTCATGTCATTCCTTCACTATCAATACAGTGGCATAGGCGGATATACCTTCCTCCCTGCCCGTAAAGCCGAGTTTCTCCGTGGTGGTGGCCTTGATGGAGATGTCATCCTCGTCTATTCCCATCACCGCGGCAAGCGTACGTTGCATTTCGGGAATATAGGACTTCAACTTAGGCCGCTCAGCGCAGATGGTAGCATCAATATTACCCACCAAATAGCCTTTAGCAGCTATCAGTTCTATTGTTTTCTTTAACAGAATCTTGCTGTCTATATTCTTGAACTCACCGGCAGTATCGGGAAAATGATAGCCGATGTCGCGCATATTCGCCGCTCCCAGCAATGCGTCACAGATAGTATGGATGAGCACGTCTGCATCCGAGTGCCCCAACAATCCCTTTTCATGTTCCAGGCGGATACCGCCCAGCCAAAGCTCGCGCCCTGCCACCAGTTGGTGGACATCAAAGCCGAAACCTACACGTATCTTCATATCGTTACTTCTTTAAGTTGAGACGAAAGTACGGAAAAAATAGGAACAAGAGAAGGAACAAGACACAAATTGCACGGATTACGCCGTTTTTTGCTCCCCTTGTGGAAAGAAAATCGAACGTAAACCGTGCAATCGGTATGGAGTATGAAGAATATGTTACGGTCTGTCGGGCAGACTGTCTACAATTCCTTTATAAAAAGCTCTCACATCTTGCCAGTGATAGAAAGGAGACATATCCGTCTTCACCGGGATACTTACTTCATGCTCGTGCAGCAACAGTTTTACAATCACATCTTCCGGCGAGCCTTTCTTGCGGAAGAACACCAGCTGTATATTTCCTGCCATCGGCGCAACCTTGTAGTTGCACCACGCCTGATAGAACTTATCGGGGTCGGCCTCCTCGTTATAGCAGTTCTCCAACTTCATCAATCCTGCCAGGGGGATAATGTTTCCATCATGTGCAAAGCGGAAAGTAGCCGAGTTTCTACCCGAAGCAATAGCCTCGTCGGCAGCGTCAATGATGTTCTCCAGAGTCGGTTTGGCGTTTGCCACCATCAGTCCGTTGGTCATGGGCGAGGGACCGTCGCACACGTAGTTCTTGTAGTTGTGTATCTGCCAGATGTCGAACAACTCCTGCTTCTCAAAAATATCATAGAACGATACTTCCTGCTCCACGTCCTGCATGTCCGAGGCTATCGCATAAAGACCGCGCATCAGTTCCTCCGGATTCACACGTTTATGGACAAACTCTTTATCGGAGAAAAGTGAGTTCATCAGACGTTCGGGACGAACATGGCTCTTCTCGAATTTGCGGAACTCCTCGTACCAAGGGCCCTTGTGCGAAGTGAACTTCATGGCTTCCTGCGTATGAAAGTTCAAGTAAGGCATGTATTTGTTGCTGGATTCACGCTCAATCTTCAGCTGGGGATTGAATTCCTTCAGACGTTCGCAGAAGGCATCCATACTGAGTACGCAACGTATTACGAGTGTAGCACATGCCGACATCTCCGGCGCACCTTTAAAGACTTCGGGAAATGCCTGATACATACGTTCGGCAATACCGCGCTGCTGATCCACGCCCACTGGGCTCAAGTCTCCACCGCGTCCTTCGGCATCTGCCCAGACAATAGCCAACCGCTTGCGCACATCTTCGCCCAGCGGAGTAAGTTTACCTGCCTGATGTGCCTTTTCAAACACTTCCATCACACGGATATACTCCTCGTCAGAAATCAGCCAGCGCGAGCCATGACGTCCGAAGTGACTGATATAGAAAGGCTCGTAACCCTCTGGTGCCTTGGTCTGTACACCCGGTGCCGGATAGGCATAATACACTCCTCCGGTAACGGCAATGTTATCGAAGATTTCTTCGTGCGTGGCTTGTGCATACGACGATGTATGCACAGCCGATGCGGCAAAAAGAATGGTAGAAAAAACGGTTCGTTTCAATCTAAAATTCATAGGATAATAAAGCTCTTCAGTTCAAGAAATCAGGATTTTGTGTCAAATTAGGATTGGTGGTAAACTCGTCCTGCGGAATGGGGAAGAGGTTGTATTTGTCGTCCACATCCTTACCCATGTAAGAACCTGCCACGCCATTGTCACTACCTTTCCAGTCCCAGTTATATCCCTTGGTGAACTTACCAAAACGAATCAGGTCCGTGCGGCGAACCAGCTCCATGTGCAACTCGCGGGCACGTTCATCCAAAAGGAAATCAAGATTCAACCGGCTGTCGCTGATGCGTCCCGATACGCCATTACCGTATTTGCCGGACAAGTAGGCACGGTCTCTGATTTCATTCACATACTCCAACGCTTCAGTACGCGAACCGCCTTCGGCACCGCGCAGAATAGCCTCAGCCGCCATCAAGTAAGCATCTGCCGTACGGAATATCGGATAATCGACAGAGGAATACTTCGTGCCGCCCGGTTCCAGTTCGCTGCCATCTTTGCGCACGTTTCTCCACTTGATGCAGGCGTAGCCGTTATTAAAGTCGCTCTGGAATTCCTTGCCTTCTACCCACGTTTCCTTGGTGTGGCCGATAGAGAAGAATTGGGCACGCTTGTCTTTCTTGCCGTTCCCCCAGATGTCGTCTGCCACAAAAGTCTGGTCTGCTTCTTCGAACATGTCCACCAGCTGTGTCTTTACGCGGGCATTGCCCCAGGTGCCGTTCACACCTATCCGGATATAGTTGCCCATATCTCCATTCATCAACGCCTTAATCAAGAAGTTAGTACCTGCGCTGCCTTGCGCATAGTCTGCATCCTGCACCAAGGGCCAGATGATTTCGGAACAAGTTTCATTGTCTGCCAGGAAGATGTGACGATAATCGGAGGCCAGCGGATAATTACCTTCCGTAATTACCTTTTTGGCATATTTGTATGCGTTTGTGTATTCATTCTTTCCTACCCAAGTTTCGGCATTCAAGTAAACACGTGACAGCAAGAACCAGGCTGCTACACGGTCCACACGGGCATATTCGTTCTTTTTGGGTTCTTTCAGCAGGGTGGTCAATTCTTCCAGTTCGGACACCACAAAGTTGTAGATTTCCTCGCGAGTGGCTTGCTCGGGCATGTCACCTACTTCCATCGTTTCGTCCACGAAGGGTGTAGAACCGTAAAGGTCGCAGAGCATGCTGTAACTATAAGCACGGATGAAGCGGGCTTCGGCACAATAGTATTGATACTCGTCTTTCAAGGCTTCATACACACCTCTCTCCTGCAATTTGCCCTCTGTACATTCACGCAGGAACTCGTTGCAATAGTTGATGGTCATGAAAAGACGGTAATAAGGATAACCCACAATCTCGGTAGAAGCATCCCAATTCAAGTAAAGCATGGCACGTACACCCTTGCTGCCACCGGACTGGAATACGATTTCGTCCGTACAAGCTTCCTGCAAGTAGAACAAGGCACGAGTATAACCGGAATATCCTTCATCGATGCCCGACACATCACCGTCTCCTCCGTCACCACCCTTCTGCCCTGTCTGTATCAGGGCAGCATAACACTTGGCAATCATGCCGATATAGCCCTCGGGAGTAGAGTACACCATCTCACCGGTCAGTTCGTTATCATCCAGCGGCAATGTATCCAGGTCGCCCAGGCAAGAAGCAAAAAGTGACACGGCCAGCAAACATACTGTTACTAATTTGAAATATCTAGCTTTCATAATCATGTATCTGTTTTTAGTCATTAAAAATTAAGGTTAACTCCCAGCATGAACGTACGCGGACGCTGATAGATGTTTTTATCGATTCCGTCATAAAGCTCCGGATCGAGACCGGAGTATCCGCTCAAAGTGCATACATTCTGTACGGCGAAGGAGAGACGGAGCGATGTCCCGTCGTTCCACAGTTTATTGAACGTATGACCGATGGTGATATTGTCTATACGGAAGAAGTTGCCTCTCTCCAGGAAATGGTCGGTGAACTGGCGGTCTTGCGTAAACTTGTTTTCGAGCGTAGAACGCAGGATGTTGCTGGAAACGCCGTTGCTGCCATAGAGTGCATCCAAGGAGTTGGAAGCAGCCACATAGTTATAGACATAGAAACCGAAGCTACCGTGTCCGTTGATGCCCAAATCCCAATTCTTGTAGGACAGACGGGTGGACAAACCGCAATAGTAAGGGGCCTTGGAACTCTTACCGGTGACGTACTTGTTGGAGTCTTCTTCGCTAGAAGTGATGGAGCCGTCTTTGGCAATGTATTTACCGTCCAGCGGCTGTCCGTTTTCGTCATAAGCTTGCTTCAGTAGATAGTAGGTATTCGGAGTCTCTCCTACCATGTGTACTTGCAGATAGCGGCCTGTACCTCCGGCGTTACCTGTCTTTACGTAGTTGCTCTCGTTGTCGATGGTGTTCAGCTTGGTAATCTTTGAGGCATTCCAAGTGAAGTTACCGCTGATGTTCCATTCCCAATCTTTGGTCTGGATGGGAACCAAGTTCACACCGATTTCAAGACCTTTGCTTTCCATATCACCGATGTTGGTTTCGATACGGTTGGTGAAGTTACTGCCGGCAGGTACAAAAATGTCGTTCAGCAGGTCTTTCGTGTTACGCCAGTAGTAGTCAATCGTACCCGAGATGCGGTTGTTCAAGAAACCGTAGTCGATGCCGATGTTGTAAGTTTCCGTAGTCTCCCATTTAATGTTGGGATCGTAGCCGTTGGGGCGGTAGGTGGTGTACCACTTGTTACCGAACAAGTATCTGGACTCATCGTAAGATGCAGTATAGGTGGACAAATGCTGGTAGTAGGAACCGATGGACTGCTGGCCGGTCTGACCGTAGCTCAAACGGAGTTTTAGGTCGGACACTACTTTGTTGTCTGCCAAGAAAGCCTCATCGTTCACACGCCATGCAGCGGCTACGGAAGGGAAGTAGCCCCAACGGGTCTCGGGCGAGAAGCGAGAAGAAGCATCGGCACGTAACGTAGCAGTCAGCATATAACGCTGTTTCCAAGAGTAGTTCAATCGACCGTAGAAGGAGAGCAGGTAGAGTTCAGCTTCCTCGTGCTTGGGAGAGGTAAGATCCTCACCCTTGGTGTCGGTAGTGGTATCATGGTTCTTGTACCAGAAACGTTGCCAGCCGTAACCAGCCATGGCATTGAGGTTATGGTCGTTGAAGTCTTTGGCATAGTTGGCATAGAAGTCGAGTAGTGTATTGCGTTTGTCGTTATGATATGTATAACGCTTTCCGGTACCATCCTGTTCGTTGCCGGTGTACATGGCGGGGGCCAAGTCAGGCATGTTATCGTGTTTATCTTCCGTCAGGAAATCATACCCCACGTTCAGGTTCAGTCGAAAGTCTTCAAAACCGTGTATTTTATAATCGAGGGCAATATTACCGATGGAGCGTTTGGTCTTGTTCTGCTTGTCGGCAAGTTCCAAGTCGGAGACGGGGTTTGAGGCAGCTAGCGTGATGGGGGTATTACTTGCACCCATCCACATATAGTACCCCAAACCTACATTACCGTCATAGTTCTGATATACAGGGCGTGTAGGGTCGAAACCTACGGCACTTCCGATGACACTGGTGGAAACCGGCTTTTCGTCCTCGATGCTACCCTTGATATTGATGTCAACAGAGAGATGCTTGTCGAAGAACTTGGGCGACAAACCGATACTGGCATTGAGGCGCTGGTAGTTGTTGTTTTTCAACGTACCGTTCTGGTTGGTATAGCCCACGGACACGCGGTAAGGCATATTCTTCAAAGCACCAGTTATGGAGAGGTTGTGGTCTGTACCCATTGCCACGCGGTAGATTTCATCCTGCCAGTCGGTATTGACATCACCCAGCTTGAAAGCCTCCGGAGCATTGGCATACTTGGCAAAGGCTTCGCGATATTCGGAAGCGGAAAGTACATCCAGTTTCTTATACACATTGCCCACCGTCACGTTGGCACTGTAGCTGAAAGAGGGACGTGAAACACCGTCGGTGTTTCCTTTCTTCGTAGTGATAATGATGACACCGTTGGAGGCACGCGAACCGTAGATGGCTGTTGCCGAAGCATCTTTCAATACCGTAAACGAAGCAATGTCATTCGGGTTGATAGAGCTGATGGAGGCGTTGCTGACAGGCACACCGTCGATAACTATCAGTGGGTCGTTGTCTGCTGACAAAGAAGCTCCCATACGGATACGGATGGTGCCGCCGCTGCCCGGAGCACCACTGCCCGGTACAATGTTCACACCGGCAACCTTACCCACCAGAGCGTCTTCGGCAGTCAATTGCTTTCCTTTGTTCAGCTCGTCCGGCTTCACAGTTAGCAGAGAACCAGTGACATCTCCTTTCTTCACTTGACCGTAACCGATTACAACGACTTCGTCCAGCATCTCCGTGTCTTCCTGCAAAGTGATGACGAGCGGTGTATTGCTGCCGGTAACCGTCAGTTCCTGGCCCTTAAAACCGATACATGTAATGGAGAGAATATCATTGACGGCAGCTTTCAAAGTAAAGTTACCGTCCACATCAGAGATAGTTCCCACAGAGGTACCCTTTATCAAGATGTTAGCCCCAATCAGTGGTTCGCCTGTGTGGTCTTTCACATGTCCTTTCACTGCAACATCTTGTGCCGAAAGTGACAAAGACAAGAGTAATCCCAGCAACGGGAGAATACTCTTTGCGATTTTAAGCATGTTTTTCATATAATACAATATATAGTTAATAAAAATAATGTTTGCCAAGAAAAGGAACCAAGCACGCCCGGTTCCATGCAATCCTTATACCCAATCTTCTTAACTAATACTTATCAAAAAACTACAGTTAACTTTAATCTTTTGTCGATGTTGCAAAGGTATATGATTAACTGTCCCGCGAAAAAGGCGGGTAGAAGCTTAAAGTAGACGCAAGCAGATTATCTTTATCTATAAAGCCTTAAAAAACAACATATTGTGAAAATCAGCAGAAAGTAAGAAAGTAGATTCACATAAAGGGCATAGGAGGAGTTTTACCCTATTTTCTGCACCATATTCAAGAAATCTTCTTTAGAAAGGAAGGATTTGCTCCGCACTTTCAAGCGGTAATTATATACGGTCTGCGAAGAGTAATGCAGGAAGGTGGCAATCTTTCCGCTATCTGAAATTCCCAACCGAATCAAGGCAAACACACGGAGTTCCGGAGTCAGCAGTTCGCCCTCTTTAGGATAGATGCGCTCGTTCTCCTGCAAAAGGTTATTAAAGTCATTCACAAACTTAGGATAGAGTTTCAGGAAGACGCTGTCGAACGTATGGAAGAATTCTTTCAACTCGCCGGTGACAAAGGTGGTGGAGTGGATGGTTTTCACCAGGTCGTCCAGCTGCCCGGCCTTCACTTTCCTTGCCAGCATCTTGCGGAATTCTTCCTGCTTGTTTATATAGACGGAACACATGTTGAGGACGTAGCCGATGTACTCCTCCTTCACACGGTTCGACTCCTGCAACCGAGCATTCAGTTCCTGCAAGTCACCGTTGATGTGCTTCAATTCCTTGTTCATGTCATCCATGGTCTTTCTGGCAAGGGAAAGGCGCTTCATCTGATGATAAATATAGACCAAGGCCACCAGCAATACTGCCGCCAGGATGGATATCCATATAAATAAGGTGACCAGCTGTTCTTTTTCCTCATGCAACTTGGCCTCGTAGGTGGAGTTGATGACGGGCAACATCCCCGAAATCTCCATCGTACGGTAGCGAGCATTACAGAAGGTAGCATCTTGCATGGAGCATTCCATATAGGTATACGCACGTTCTATGTCGCCCTCGCCATAGAGCAGGTTGGCAAGTTTCCAAAGCGAAATGTATTCCTTTGTTCCGCTTTGCACGTCGGCTATTGCCGAGATGGTAAGATATTTCTTTTCCTGCTTGTGGTCTCCTTTGGCACCATAAACGCTTGCCAATGCAACAGAAGGAATGGCAAGGCTGAAGTCCTTCTGGCTATGGATATCATAGCAACCCTCCAAAACACCTATGGCTTCGTCATACTTACCCTCATACAGTAGTTTGTCGCCCAAAGTCAGTTGATAGCCTTGCGAATCGGGACGCTTCACACGCAGAATGGAGTCTTTGTACTGATATGCCAGCCGGGAGTATGACGCCTGCAATTCTTCTGAAAAAGCATAGGATGCCATCAGCGTGTACACTTTATGATAAAGATTATAGTAGTAGAACATATCTATCGCACCCAGTTCCTCCTGGGGAATGTCTTCCAAAATTTCCAGTCCTTCCTTATACATTCCTGTACCAATCATCACCTCTGCCACACGCATACGGGCAGAGTAGAGATGCGATGCTACGGACATACGCTGGGCTACTTCCACGCAACGATTTGCTGCCCACAAGGCAGAGTCCATGCGGTAGGCGCTGTATTTGCCGAACAACTCCTGGTAGATTTCCAGTAATTCCGCATCGGAACGGGTAGCCTTCAGCTGGCACTGCAAGGCATTAATTTGAGACTGACGTTCCAGTGTATATCGTTCACGCCCCTGCACAGATGCATCAAGCACCCGAAGCAATGAATCCACCTCTCTATCTTGGCAGAATAAAGGCATAGTGCAAAACAAAGCGAAAAGGATGGCAAACAAACGTTTCATGCAGTACGGTTTCTCTGTCTATAGTTCAAGATTACATCACAAAAGTAAACATTTACCCGTTGATTACAAAGTTCTTTGGACAAAAGATGTTTGGACGAAATTAGTAAAGGGGTACTTTAGCTTTATAAAGCAGAAGTTTAGTAAGCTAACATAGAGGTTTACGGACAAAAATCCCGAATGCTGCTCAGCGGATATTGAAGTCAAGTACTTTCTCTTCCCCAAGATAGCCCTGCAAATGCTGTCCGATGCTGACGGGACCTACTCCCACAGGGGTACCCGTGAACAGCAAGTCACCGATTTTCAAGGTCATGAAGCGGCTGACATAAGCAATGATTTCATCTACCTGAAAAAGCATATCCGATGTATGACCGCGTTGCACCTCCTTATCATCAATCGTCAAATGGAAGTCCAAATTCTGTACATTGCCGCCCACTTGTTCCAAAGGGACAAAGATGCCGATAGCTGCCGAATTGTCGAAACCTTTGCAAAGCTCCCACGGATTACCCGCCTCACGGAACTTACGTTGCAAGTCGCGTGCTGTGAAGTCGATGCCCACCGTCACCGCATCGTAATAGCGATGCGCAAAACGGGGTGCAATGTTCTTTCCCAAACGGCAGATGCGTACCACCACTTCCGTCTCATAATGCACTTCGTTGGAAAAGTCGGGGATAAAGAAAGGTTTGCCATCTTTCAGTATAGCCGAATCGGGTTTCAAGAAAATAACCGGTTCCTTATTCTCGTGTGTATGTCCCAGCTCTTTGTTGTGCAGAGCATAGTTCATTCCTACAGCAATAATCTTCATTACTTGATTTCGTTAAAGTTCAGTCTGTTAAACATCACGGCCAGATGGGCATAAAGGGAAGTGTTCTGCACGACAATGTTCTCGGGAACACGGATACGGAACGGAGTGAAGTTCCATACAGCCTTGATACCGCCCTCTACCATGGAATCCGTTATCTGCTGGGCTATTTCGATAGGCACCGTCAACACGCCTATATTGACATCGTACTCCTGCATCTTCTGCTTGAACTTGTCCGAGTGATAGATGGGGATGCCACTCAACGTAGTACCCACCAGTTCGGGCTTCACATCGAAAGCAGCCACAATCTCCAAGCCGAAATGGCTCAGACCCGAGTCGCGCAACAAGGCACCTCCCAAACTTCCTACACCAAACAGAAAGGCTTTGTGCATATTTGTAAATCCCAAAAAATCCTCCAGTACAGCTATCAGTGTATCCACTTCATAGCCCACACGCGTACGCCCCGAGATATTGACATACGAAAGGTCTTTGGCAATCTGTGAAGCATCAATATTGATTTCCTTGGAAATCTGGGTGGATGATACGAATCGCTCCCCCTTTTGTTTCAGCAACTTTACATTGGAAAGATACCACGGAAGTCGGCGCAAGGTAGGCTCCGGCACCTTCATGGTTTCTTTTTTCTGTAACGTACTGCTCATAGTTTCTTATTTAAGTTCTCAATATTGTGATTGACAAAAGTAATGCTTTTTTCTAATCCGTGATACGGATGCAACAAAAGCTTAACATAATTTCTAATTGCATAATTCCACACAATATTGTACTTTTGGAAAGTCTAAAAGAAAGAAATATGAAAAATAATGATTGGAAAGACCGGTTGAATATAGTCTATTCCACCAATCCGGACTACAACTATGAGATGAGCGACGACAAGGAGGAAACTACCCTTCCCCACACACAACAACGCTTGCGCGTACAACTGGACCGCAAGAACCGGGGTGGCAAAGTCGTCACCCTTGTCACCGGCTTCGTGGGCACCGATAATGACTTGAAAGAACTGGGCAAATTGCTGAAAAGCAAATGTGGAGTAGGCGGAAGTGCCAAAGATGGAGAAATCATCGTGCAAGGCGACTTCAAGCAGAGAGTCATCGAACTGCTGAAATCAGAAGGATACACGCAGACCAAACCCGTGGGATGAACTCAAGCATATCCTCCGCTTCAAAACAACCGAAAAGACACAAAAAAAGTGACCGTTCAGGATTTACTCCCAATACGGTCACTTCTTTTTATTAAATCGTTTCTAAGCGGAATTATTCAGCACGCAAAGTAAAACGCTTGAAGTCAACAACCTTCAATTCAGGATCAGCTTCCTTCAATACTTCTCTAACTGTCTTCTTACCGTCCATGATGTCTTCCTGGTTTAGCAAGCAAACTTCCTTCAAGAACTTGCCAAGACGACCCTTAGCAATATTCTGAATCATTTGTTCAGGCAGGTTTGCAGCCTTCTCGGCAGAAACAGTAGCAATGATTTCCTTTGCCTTTGCCACGTCTTCAGCAGTAATCCAGCCTTTAGCCATGTTGCTTTCCATGTGGTCTTCGCTGTCCACGTGAGCCGGATTGATACCAGCCTTTTTCAAAGCAGCTTCAACAGCCTTCTGTACTTGTTCAGCTTTTGTCTTTTCGATAGCAACATCAATTTCCTTCTGTTTGATTTCTTCAGATACACCGTCTTCATCTACTGCAATCGGACTCATAGCAGCAATCTGCATGGCAACCTGCTTAGCCAATCCTTCTTCAACAGCCTTGTTGAAAGCAACGATGGTGCAGAGACCGTTTCTGTTCATGTGGTTATAGACTACAGTGCTTGCGCCTTCTACAGTCATGTAACCATCCAACTCCATCTTCTCGCCAGTGATACCGCTACGGTCTGTTACTGCATCCTGTACAGTACCGTTACCCATCGGCAGAGCTTTTACTTCGTCCAAAGTCTTGCACTTGTTAGCTACGGCAAGGTCTAGAATATCTTGAGTCAGTTTCACGAAATCAGCATTCTGAGCCACGAAGTCAGTTTCGCACTTCAGAGCGATGACAACGGCAAAGTCACCCGTAGTCTTAGCCAGCACACAGCCTTCAGAAGCCTCGCGGTCTGAACGCTTAGCTGCAACAGCTTGTCCCTTCTTACGGATAATTTCCATTGCCTTGTCGAAATCGCCTTCAGCTTCTGTCAAAGCATTCTTGCAATCCATCATACCAGCACCGGTCATCTTGCGGAGCTTGGTTATATCAGCCATACTTACAGCCATAAAATCTTTCTATTTTAATTGTTAATAATATCTTTATAAAGTAATTGAGAGCTGAGAATAGAGAATTGAGAATTGCTGTAAAGTAACTCTCAACTTTCAATTCTCAACTCTCAACAATATGATTAAGCCTCTTCTTCTTCCTTCATGAAAGCAGCAGCCTTAGCAGCATTGATTGCTTCCTCATCGGACTTGTCGAGTCTTGCTTTTGTAGCTTTCTTCTTGCCTTTGTTTGCAGGAGCTTCACCGGCAGCTTCCATATCTACCTTTTCAGCCTTACGTTCTTCCAGACCTTCCTGCATAGCAGCGCAGCAAGCATCAAGAATCACCTCTACAGACTTAGTAGCATCATCATTTGCCGGGATTACGAAATCGATGTTTGTAGGATCGGAGTTTGTATCAACGATACCGAATACGGGAATACCCAGACGGTTAGCTTCACGAACTGCGATGTTTTCCTTCATCACGTCGATAACGAACAGGGCAGACGGCAGACGAGTCAGGTCAGCGATAGAGCCTAAAGTCTTGTCCAATTTTGCACGTTGACGTGAAATCTGAAGAATCTCTCTTTTGGAAAGGTTTGAATAGGTACCGTCGTTAGTCAACTTGTCGATGGTAGCCATCTTCTTCACAGCCTTACGGATAGTCGGGAAGTTAGTCAACATACCACCCGGCCAACGCTCGATTACATAAGGCATATTTACAGATGCAGCCTTGTCGGCAACCACCTGCTTAGCTTGTTTTTTAGTAGCAACAAACAGGACTTTCTTTCCTGATTTAGCGATTTGCTTCAAAGCTTCAGCAGCTTCGTCAATTTTAGCAACCGTCTTGTTGAGGTCAATGATATGAATACCATTGCGCTCCATGAAGATGTAAGGAGCCATTGCAGGGTTCCACTTTCTTTTCAAGTGACCGAAGTGGCAACCGGCTTCCAATAATGTATCAAAATTTGTTCTAGACATTTTCTTTTAAATTAATCGTTTACTTTCTTTTTTGTTTCTTCTAAACCAACCGCCGGGTAGTCTGAATCTGAAGAGTCCCGGTAGTTTAGATACTAAACGCTTTTTCAGTTGAGAGTTGAGAGGTGAAAGTTGAGAATTAAGCAACTTGTCCGCCCCAACCGTTCTCCAACTCTTAACGTTTACTGAACTGGAATCTACGACGTGCTTTCGGTTGTCCCGGTTTCTTACGTTCAACAGAACGAGGATCACGAGTCATGAAGCCTTCAGAACGGAGAGCAGCCTTGTCCTCAGCATTGATTTTCACCAGTGCGCGGGCAATTGCCAAACGCAAAGCCTGAGACTGTCCGGTGAAACCGCCACCGCAGAGATTAACTTTGATGTCGTACTTTTCAGCAACACCCAGCTTGTTCAACGGCTGTTTAACTACATACTGAAGAATGCTTGATGGAAAGTACTCTGCGAGGTCTCTCTTATTAATAGTAATCTTTCCGGTACCTTCGCTTACGAAAATACGTGCAATTGCACTTTTACGTCTGCCTAATGCATTTACTACTTCCATTATCTCTTATTTAAGTACGTTAATATCAATCATTTTCGGGTTCTGTGCCTCGTGTTTGTGCTCGCTGCCGGCATATACATACATATTACCCAGCAATTGTGCGCCCAACTTGTTTTTAGGCAACATACCCTTTACTACTTTTCTCAGCAACTTGTCATCACCGTTCGGTTTTGCCTGCAAACGAGCAGGAGTGATTTCTCTCTGACCGCCGGGATAACCTGTATATGACAGATATACCTTGTCATTCCACTTGTTACCGGTTAATTTTACTTTGTCGGCATTGATAATGATTACATTATCGCCGCAATCTACGTGAGGAGTAAAGTTAGGTTTATACTTTCCTCTCAACAGTTTCGCAACTTTTGCGCCCAGACGGCCCAACACCTGGTCTGTAGCGTCAACAATGACCCATTCTTTAGTCACTGTAGCCTTGTTTGCAGAAATGGTCTTGTAACTTAAAGTATCCACTCTTAATTGTTTTTTAAATGTTACTACTAAATGTTTCTCTTCACCGCAAGTCAATCATCCCGGACAATGAAAGATTAACTCACTATGAATTAAATGCTTATCCTTTTGAGATAATAATCGGCTTGCAAAGGTACGGTTTTTCTTAGAATTGGCAAAAGTTTTCCACTTTTTTTTAGAGAGCCACTTGGCTGATATACAATAGACAAGGTTATTCTGCGGGGAAACGGAAGAATCTCCGTAGGACAACTCTTTAGGATAAGCCTTTCATCGGCCGATGCCGTCATGAAAGGCTTTTAAAGTTATATTGAGAAAGAAACGTGAAAAGGGGTAAAAGCATCAGCGTACAATGTCTTCAGGGAATTTCGAAGGCATATCTATCCGCTTCCATGTTTCATGAAACCATGTATTCAGTTCATTTCCATTCAAATCCTTGGCTATAAAATATTTCAGATACATCACCCCATCATCCCCTATTTCAAATTCCAGGATATTGTCTTTATGGTCCAGCATGGGCAGATGGATGTTTTTCTCGATGCTTTCTTTATAAGAATTATCCGTCAGCTGTTGATAAGTGCCATATCCCGTAATGATGGCATCTTTGCCCGGAATAATCGTAAAATTAACAATGCGACCATCATCGCTTAGCACCTTAAAGGTATTACTCGGTTTCAATATCCCGGGCACATCCGGGATTTCGGACACATAATGACATAACTGCCAAATTCCTGCCAAATCTGCAGGCTTAAACGTTATACTCTCCTGCGCATTGGATTCCACTACCGCAAACAGCACCGCCGCCAGCATGGTAAAGAAATAGTTTCGTTTCATATTCGTATGATATTGGTTAACGTTATGCCATTCCATCAGACACAAATATAAAGATTTATTTCGAGATTATAACACTTTTAGATACAAAAAAAACCGCACAAACAACAAAATGTTTGTGCGGTTCATTCTTATATAATTCGTATGTTCCGAGAACTAAAACTCAGCGTTGCGCGGCGTACGCGGGAACGGTATGACATCACGGATATTCGTCATGCCCGTCACGAACAGCAACAGACGCTCAAAGCCCAAACCGAACCCGGAGTGGGGACACGTACCGAACTTACGGGTATCGAGATACCACCACATATCCTTCATCGGGATGTGAAGTTCGTCAATGCGCGTCATCAGCTTGTTGTAATCCGATTCACGCTCGGAACCGCCAATGATTTCTCCAATCTTCGGGAAAAGCACATCCATGGCACGCACGGTCTTGCCGTCTTCGTTCTGTTTCATATAGAACGCCTTGATTTCCTTCGGGTAGTCAGTCAGGATAACCGGACGCTTGAAGTAGTCTTCCACCAGATAGCGCTCATGTTCGGAAGCCAAGTCAACTCCCCAGTATACCGGAAATTCAAACTTATGTCCTTTGGCAACAGCCTCTTCCAGTATCTTGATACCTTCCGTATAAGGCAGGCGCACGAAGCTTTCTTTCAAGACACCTTGCAGACGCTCAATCAACCCTTTGTCGAACATGTCATTGAGGAACTTCACGTCATCGGCACAGTTGTCCAAAGCCCACCGCACGCAATACTTGATGAAATCTTCCGCCAAGTCCATATTATCCGTAATATCATTGAACGCCACTTCCGGCTCAATCATCCAGAACTCCGCCAAGTGGCGGGGAGTATTGGAGTTCTCAGCACGGAATGTAGGACCGAATGTATAGATGGCTCCCAATGCAGTAGCAGCAAGTTCACCTTCCAACTGCCCGGAAACCGTCAGACTGGCCTGCTTCCCGAAAAAGTCGTCGTCATAAATAATGGAACCGTTCTCATCTTTCTTCAAGTCATACAGATTCTTCGTAGTCACCTGGAACATCTGTCCGGCACCCTCACAATCGGAAGCCGTGATGATTGGGGTATGGAAATAAAAGAATCCTCTGTCATGAAAGAACTTGTGGATGGCAATTGCCATGTTATGACGAATACGGAACACCGCACCGAACGTATTGGTACGGGGACGCAGATGAGCTATTTCACGAAGGAACTCCATGGAATGACCTTTCTTCTGCAACGGATACGTGTTATCGCAAGTTCCCAGCACTTCGATTTCGCGGGCTTGCACTTCGGCCTTCTGGCCGGAACCGACAGATTCCGTCAGCACACCGTTTACACTCAAACAAGCACCGGTAGTGATCTCTTTCAGCATCTCTTCATCGAAGTTGCCCAAATCCACTACAATCTGCACATTATTTATTGTAGAACCGTCATTCAGCGCGATAAAGTTTACTTGCTTACTACCTCTGCGGGTACGAACCCATCCCTTCACATTGACCATAGCGCCAAAATCCTCACACTTCAGCAGGTCAATAATCTTTGTTCTACTAATCTTTTCCATAAAACAGTTATTATACCTCATTATATATATTACTCAAAAGACCCCATGCGCAGGAAGTTCACCTCTTGTTCCGTGAGATAACGCCATTCACCGCGGCGCAGGCCTTTCTTGGTTAAACCGGCAAAATAAACACGATCCAGCTTCATCACCTTGTATCCCAGCGACTCGAAAATACGACGTACGATACGGTTCTTACCAGAGTGAATTTCGATGCCGACATCATCTTTCTTAAAGTCATCCGTATAACTGATGGCATCTGCACGAATTTCCCCGTCATCCAATTGGATACCGGCTGCAATCTGCTCCATATCGGCTTTTGTCAGATTCTTATCCAAATGCACATGATATATTTTCTTTTTCAGATACTTGGGATGCGTCAGCTTAGAGGCCAGGTCACCATCATTTGTCAGCAGCAATACGCCTGTAGTATTGCGGTCCAGACGACCTACCGGATAGATACGTTCGTTGCAAGCACCTTTCACCAAATCCATCACCGTGCGACGTGCTTGAGGATCATCCGAAGTAGTCACTGTATCTTTAGGCTTGTTCAGCAGGACGTAAATCTTACGTTCGATGCTGACCGTCTGGTCATGGAACTTCACTTCATCGCCACGCTTAATCTTGGTTCCCAATTCCGTCACCACCTCTCCATTTACAGAAACAACTCCGGCAGTGATGAATTCATCAGCCTCGCGACGGGAACAGACACCGGCATTAGCCAGGAATTTGTTCAGACGGATAGGCTCGTTCGGGTCTACAAACTGCTCCTTATATTCTATCTGTTTCTTCTTGCTGTACTTAGCATTGGGATCATAATCGGCTGAACGACGGATAGGACGGCTATAGCTGTCTCTATTACCGTATCCACCCGGTCTTCCACCACCCGAATTGAAGCGCGGACGATAAGGACGATCACCACCTTCATTATTGTAGCGAGGACGCTGCGGACGGTCGCCATCTTCGCTGTTATAGCGCGGACGATAGGGACGGTCTGTATTATAAGAGCGGTCGCTGTTGTAGGAGCGGTCGCTGTTATAAGGACGTTGCGGACGGTCAACACCTTCATTGCCATAGCGCGGGCGCTGCGGACGGTCACTGTTATAAGAGCGTTGCGGACGGTCGCCACCTTCGCTGCTATAGCGCGGACGATAGGGACGGTCGCCCGAATTGTTTCCATAAGGACGTTGCGGACGGTCACCGCCTTCGCTGTTATAGCGCGGACGATAGGGACGGTCGCCATTATCGTTATTGTAACGAGGACGCTGCGGACGGTCACCATTGTCTGCACCGGCATTAAAGCGCGGACGATAAGGACGGTCACTGTTATAAGGACGCTGCGAACGGTCACCGTTCTCATTGTTAAATCTAGGGCGATAAGGACGGTCGCCATTATCACGGTTGTAAGACGGGCGGCTGTAGCCACCCTCCTTGCTGAATTGGTTACCATCGCGGCCGGCACCTGAGTTCTCCTCTGAGAAAGAAGCATCACGCCAAATTTCGTTTTCTGTACTCATTGTTTTTTATTCGAATAAAATTAAACCTTGGCCTCACGGCCATTCATTGTCTCTATTATACCTTGAATTTTATATGTTTCTATAACAATTGCCGGACTAAAAAGTTAAAATTCATCCGGCACACCTCTGTGGTTACTTAAATTCCCGTATAAGTATGGGGAGTAATCACCCGCAATTCTTTCTTTATCTCTTCACTTACACTCAGCCCTTCTATAAATTCCTTGATGGATACTTCCGTAATGGCCTGATTGGTACGAGTCAGCGCTTTCAACGCTTCATAGGGATGCGGATAAGCCTCACGGCGCAGGATGGTCTGGATAGCTTCGGCCACCACACTCCAGCAGTTGTCCAGGTCACGGTAGATAGCCGGCTCGTTCAGCAGCAGCTTGCGCAAGCCCTTCAAGGAACTTTGTATGGCAATAATGATATGCCCGAACGGCATACCCACATTTCGGAGTACAGTAGAGTCCGTCAAGTCACGCTGCAAACGGGAAACCGGCAGTTTCACCGCCAAGTGTTCAAGAATGGCATTCGCCATGCCCAAGTTTCCTTCCGCATTTTCAAAGTCAATCGGATTCACCTTGTGCGGCATCGCACTGGAGCCCACTTCACCGGCTTTAATCTTCTGCTTAAAGTATTCCATAGATATATATTGCCAGAAATCACGGTTCATATCAATCATCACCGTATTGATGCGCTTCATAGCATCAAAAATAGCAGACAGATTATCGTAATTGGATATCTGGGTAGTATACTCCTCGCGTTCCAAACCAAGTTTTTCGGAAACGAACTTATCGCCGAACACCTTCCAGTCATATTCCGGATAAGCCACATGATGGGCATTATAATTACCCGTAGCGCCACCGAACTTTGCTGTCACCGGACAAGCCTTCAGCGTTGCCAGCTGGCGTTCCAGACGGTAGACAAACACCATTATTTCCTTACCCAAACGGGTAGGCGAAGCCGGTTGTCCGTGCGTCTTGGCAAGCATGGGAATAGCAGCCCACTCTTCCGCATAAGTGCGGAGTTGCGCTATCAGTTCCTCTATTTGGGGATAATACACTTGCTCCAGCGCTTCCTTTACAGACAAAGGAACAGACGTATTGTTGATGTCTTGTGAAGTCAAGCCGAAATGGATGAACTCCTTATAGTCGTCCATACCACCCAATTTGTCAAACTCTTCTTTCAAGAAATACTCCACAGCCTTCACATCATGGTTCGTCACGCTCTCAATGTCCTTAATGCGTTGTGCGTCGGCTTCGGAAAAATTACGATAAATGTTTCTCAAGGTTTCGAAAACACCTTTATCCACCCCTTTCAACTGCGGCAAAGGCAGCTCACACAGCGTGATAAAGTACTCCACTTCAACCTGTACACGGTATTTAATCAGTGCAAATTCTGAGAAATAGGCAGACAAAACATCCGTTTTGCCTCTGTATCGACCGTCAATCGGAGAGATTGCGGTAAGTAAATCAAGTTTCATACGTCGTATTTATGATGATAATTATCGGATTGCAAAATTACTGCTTTTTTCTGAGTAACAAGACATAAAGGATAAAGATTTTAAGAAAAGGAAGTCAATGGATAAAAAAAATGGCCTTACAATCGCTTGCAAGACCACTTTCGAACAAAATTTCCAGTGGGCGTTGACGGATTCGAACCGCCGACCCTCTGCTTGTAAGGCAGATGCTCTGAACCAGCTGAGCTAAACGCCCTTTTGATGAACGAAAGTGTTTTGGATTTTGGTGGGCGTTGACGGATTCGAACCGCCGACCCTCTGCTTGTAAGGCAGATGCTCTGAACCAGCTGAGCTAAACGCCCGTACACTTCCGTTTCAAAAGCGATGCAAAGATACAGCTTATTTTGATATTACCAAAACTTTTGCATAATATTTTTCGCTATTTTTTTAGCCAATTAATAATATACTCTGATTTTCAAATACTTATACTATTATTTTTTTTGCTTCATTTTCCGGATTACCTTTGCCGGATTGCCAACGGCTATGCTATCGGATAAAGTTTCTTCTTTTGCTTCATACAGAGACTCAACCCTAAGCCAAGACAGGGAAATAAGCCCAGTATAACAAAAGAGCGGAAACCCCTTCGGCTTTCCGCTCTTGCAATCGTTTTACAGAACAAACAATTTATTTGTACTCCTGCCAGCTCTTAATCTGAATATCTTCCAGCTTCATTTCGCAGAATGCCTCGATAAAGGCACTTGCCAGGCGAGCATTGGTAATCAACGGAATATTGTGGTCAATGGCACCGCGACGAATCTTGTAGCCATTGGTCAGCTCGCGTTTCGTATGATTCTTCGGAATGTTGACAATCAAGTCGAAGGCATGGTCGGCAATCATCGTCATCACATTGTTTTCCGCATCCGGGCGTTCATCCGGCCAGTAAACAGCTTCTGTCGTCACGCCGTGAGCATTAAGGAAAGCGGCAGTACCTGCCGTAGCATAAATCTTATAACCTTTGGCAAAGAGCATGCGGCTGGCATCCAGCAAATCGACCTTAGACTTCATGGCTCCGGAGGAGAACATCACTCCCTTCTCGCGACGAGGGATTCTGAATCCGGTAGCAATCATGGCATTCAGCAACGCCTCGGAGAAATCGTCTCCAATACAGCCCACCTCACCGGTAGATGACATGTCTACACCCAATACCGGGTCTGCCTTGTGCAGACGGGAGAAAGAGAACTGGCTTGCCTTCACACCAATACGGTCGATGTCGAATGCCGACTTATCCGGTTGTGTATAAGGAGCATCCAGCATAATGCGGGTAGCAGTCTCGATGAAGTTGCGCTTCAGCACCTTCGATACGAACGGGAAGCTGCGCGACGCACGGAGATTACACTCGATAACCTTCACCTCGTTGTTGCGTGCCAGGAACTGTATATTGAAAGGACCGGAGATATTGAGTTCCTTCGCAATCTGACGGCTGATTTTCTTGATGCGACGTGCCGTTGCAAAGTAAATCTTCTGTGCCGGGAATACCAACGTAGCATCACCGGAGTGCACACCGGCAAACTCCACGTGCTCGGAGATGGCATATTCTACCACCTCACCGTTTTGGGCAACAGCATCGAACTCAATCTCCTTGGTATTCTGCAAGAACTGGGATACAACCACCGGATATTCCTTGGACACCTCAGCAGCCATCTTCAAGAAGTTTTCCAATTCTTCTTCGTCATAGCATACGTTCATCGCAGCACCGGAGAGTACGTAAGACGGACGTACCAGTACCGGATATCCTACCTTCTCCACAAAGCCTTTCACATCTTCCAGGCTGGTGAGTTCCTGCCAAGCCGGCTGGTCGATGCCAAGTTGGTCGAGCATAGCAGAAAACTTGTTGCGGTTTTCCGCACGGTCGATGGAGATGGGAGAAGTACCCAGCACGGGAACGGACTGGCGGTGAAGCTTCATTGCCAGGTTGTTTGGAATCTGTCCGCCCACTGACACGATGACACCGCGCGGCTGCTCCAAGTCGATAACGTCGAGCACGCGTTCGAAGGAGAGCTCGTCAAAGTACAGACGGTCGCACATGTCGTAGTCCGTAGAAACGGTTTCGGGGTTATAGTTAATCATAATGGACTTGTAACCCAGCTTGCGGGCCGTCTGAACGGCATTCACCGAACACCAGTCAAACTCTACGGACGAACCGATGCGGTAAGCGCCCGAGCCAAGTACGACCACAGACTTTTCATTCTTGTAATAGTTCACATCGTAGCCCTGAACCGCATACGTCATGTAGAGGTAGTTTGTCAGTTCCGGATGCTCGGAAGCCACCGTATTGATGCGCTTCACGGCAGGCAGGATGCCCAACTCCTTACGACGGGCGCGTACGGCAAGGTTTTCCTTCTCCATATTGCCTTGCGGATTCAACACAAAGCGGGCAATCTGGAAGTCGGAGAAGCCAAGCACTTTTGCTTCACGCAGCACGTCGGCAGGGATGTCTTCCACCTTATTATATTGAGAAAGTTTCTGCTTGTAGTCTACGATGTTCTTCAGCTTGCCCAAGAACCAAGGATCAATCTTGGTCAGTTCAAAGATACGGTCGATGGCATATCCCTTTTCCAGAGCCTCAGCAATGGCAAAGACACGCAGGTCGGTGGGGTGAGACAGTTCATAATCCAGGTCTTCGAATTCCACGCCTTCATTTCCCACGAAACCATGCATTCCTTGGCCAATCATACGCAGCCCCTTCTGAATGATTTCTTCGAAAGAGCGGCCGATAGACATGATTTCGCCCACAGACTTCATGCTGGAGCCGATTTCACGGCTGACGCCTACGAACTTCGTCAAGTCCCAACGCGGAATCTTGCAAATCAGATAATCAAGCTGCGGAGCAACATATGCAGAATTTGGAGTTCTCATTTCGCCAATCTGGTCGAGCGTATAGCCCAAAGCAATCTTGGCAGCCACAAATGCCAGCGGATAACCGGTAGCCTTGGAAGCCAATGCAGAAGAACGGGACAATCGTGCGTTCACCTCGATGACACGATAGTCGTTTGTTTCGGCATTGAACGCATACTGGATGTTACATTCGCCCACAATGCCCAGGTGGCGGATACATTTGGTAGAAAGTTCCTGCAACATCTTCACCTGCTCGTCGGTCAGCGAACAAGTAGGAGCCACTACGATAGACTCGCCCGTATGGATACCCAGCGGGTCGAAGTTTTCCATGCTTGCCACCGTGAAGCAGTGGTCGTTGGCATCGCGGATTACCTCGAACTCAATTTCTTTCCACCCCTTCAAAGACTCTTCTACCAATATCTGCTGAGAAAAAGCGAAAGAGCTTTCGGCCAGTTTAATGAAGGATTCTTCATCCGGACAGATGCCACTTCCCAGTCCACCCAGAGCATACGCCGAGCGCACCATAACCGGATAGCCTATTTCGCGGGCTGCCTTCAGCGCATCTTCCATGCCTTCCACAGCCTGGCTTTTCGGAGTCTTCATCGGAATCTCATCCAGCTTCTTCACAAAGAGGTCACGGTCTTCGGTATACATGATTGCCTCAACGGAAGTACCCAGCACACGCACGCCATATTTCTCAAGAATGCCGTTTTGATAGAGTTCCGTACCGCAGTTCAATGCTGTCTGTCCGCCGAAAGCCAACAGGATTCCGTCGGGACGTTCCTTCTTGATGATTTCTTCCACGAAATAGGGAGTCACCGGCAGGAAATAAACTTGATCGGCAATACCTTCCGATGTCTGGATAGTGGCAATATTAGGATTTACCAACACAGAACCGATACCTTCTTCGCGCAACGCCTTCAACGCCTGCGAACCGGAATAGTCGAACTCTCCGGCCTGACCAATCTTGAGCGCACCAGAGCCCAAGACAAGCACTTTCTTTAAATTCTTTTCCATATTCTCTTGTTGTTGTCTATTATTTTTCTTCTTCACGTTCGGACACAAAAAAAAATGCGTCACCCAATAAAGGATTAACGCATTACCAAAGAACTAAAAATATCTTCCTCGAAAAAAGAGAAACCGACAGTCCCCGAATGAAATTCATTCGAACGGAGGTTATATTTGCTTCTCATTTCCTGCGATTGCATAGTCTCTTTAAAATTTATGCAAAGTAACGACTTATTTATGAAACGAACAAATGAAACGCTACAAATATCACGGCTTTTTTATCTACAGGAGTCAGAGGACATCATCGGACAGAATGCCGTAAGCACTCTTCAATCTTGTCGATAGAGGTATCTTTAAGGATAACCCGTTTCCGGCTGTCAAGCAAATATAGGGTAGGCATCGCCTTCAGGTCGTACACCTGCCGGCGGGTGAGTTGCCGTCCTTCGTCATAGCCATCTATCCAGCGGGCAGGAAAGGCGGCTTGCTGCCAGGCGGCCGTCTTGCCCCCTACGCATACCGAAAGCAGGGCGAGGCTACCCGAATCCATCAGCCTGTTCAAGGATTGCGAGGTGACAAGGCGCTCTTTGGCACGGCGGCAATCATCACAGTCAGGGTCGTTGAAATAGAGAATAAGATAAGGGGCACAGACGGCATTCAGTTGCATCCGACGGCCGTCGCGGCAGACAAAGCCGAAGTCGGCAGCCGTATGTCCCGGCCGGTTCTTCAGTGCTGTCTCCAGCCTGTGGCGCGGACGTATTTTCTCGGTTTCGTCCAGTGCGGGATTGGCCAGCAGGGCACGCAGCATCAGGATGTACAATTCTTCGTTGTGCATGGGCGAGTTGGGTTCATAAAGGTATTTGTCGCCCAACAAAATGAAATGGCGCAGCATTTTCTTCCCGACAGAGGCACGATGCAACAAGGTCTCCAGGGCAGTGTCCGCCCGGTCGGTATAAGGCAGGATGCCGATAAAGTCGACAAAAGCCTGCTCGGTGACTTCCGGGCGGTCGATGAGAGAGACATCGGAGAAATCGAAATAGTCCCAATAGTGGCACGACAAATAAGCAGCCCGTTCTTCGGGTGTGGCAAGGACGGCAGGCACATCGGGCAACCGGAACGAGGAAGCCTGCTGCGCCCGGGCTTGCAGACAAAAAGCGGTTGCCAGACAGTATAGAGACGCCAGGAAAAGGGTATGTAACGTTTTCATAAGCAGCTGTGTTTATAGGGATTAAGAAGAGAAACATAAATATTCAGGCACCTGTCCTTGTTGCGCGACGGGTGCCTGAAAACAAGAGCTATTACTTAGAAACTTTAGTTGCCTGCCGAAACCGGTTCGAGGACAATATCAGGATTACTAAACAAAGTAGCCAGGTTCCGAACCTTTGCGCTATAGACAGTTCCGCTAATCTCGCAACGCAATTCCACTTCATGTGTATACCAGTTGAAATCATACTCTCTACGCAGGCGCAATTCATATTTGCCGTTCCCCACAACGGTGATTGCACCGATGCGGCTATTGTTGCCGGTACGTTCAAAAGGCACAAAGGTATGCTGAGGTACATCCTGCACTATTCCATCGGCCAATTTGTAGCGTAATGAGCCCGAGATGGGGCGATTGCTTACACGGAATGTCTTGGCAAAATAGACTACCATGTCTTCATCGGACGAAACGGTGATGTCACCGGCACTCACGGCACTCTTCACTTTGAACGGAAGACGTTTGCGCTCACCACTCTGATCCACTCCTCCCATTTCGTCTTTCCGGTAAGCTTCTGCCTGACCATAAGTGCGTTCCTTCTCACGATTGGCATCCACGGTATAAATAAAGCGACCGGACACTTTGGAGTCTTTTCTCAGTTTACCACCAAGATTGCCTAAGCGGTTCTCATCTATTTCCAGCATCGGAGCATCAATAAATATGTCAAACTGTTGGCCGAAAGGATCGACAGACTCATACTCCTGTTCATTAACATCCTTCATTCCCCTGAAACTGGTGATATCAAACTCGATATCGACTTCACGGCCGGGTTCATAACTCCATTCCAAATCAGTCACCTTCTCGGGCACATCGCCCGTTGCGGCATCATCCGTACCTTCTTCAATAAATCCTTGCTTATTCCAGTTGACGCCCGCAGCAAAACGGAACGGACTGTAGTTGGCAAGCTCAAAAATGGTGCTACGGTAAATGTTTCCCTTGTATTTACCAGGTCCAATTATTACGCCGTCGTCATCCATATCACTTCCTGTGGTATTACCGTCTCTCTCCAATACCGCGTCCAAAGTAGGCAGATTGGAAGCAATGCGGACTGTCTCCGCACTCTTTGCTTTGGTGGTATACATATAAATCTGATACACACCATCTCCGAGTTCGGGAGTAATATTGGGCTTACGCGCCTTAAACATACATACCTGCCCCATATTAACTTGTTTATCCGACCACGCGGTAGCCTCATCATGAAAGAACTCACAATCAAACTTGTCAGCAGACCCAAGACCGGCATCAGCATATTCATCGTCGTTGTAATGAAACAAATTACTGTTGTACACTAAGAATTCATCGGACTCACCGGCATTGATAGCATTTTGAGGTGTGTAGTCAGTACCCATTTCATGCAACTCCATATAGAACACTACCCGGGCTTTCTTCTTCTGCGGAACCATGCGATAGTAGATAGGCTCGTCCTTAGGACCGTTACCGCCGGCTCCGGCATTATACTGAGACAACTTAGGCATGGTGATGGCTCTGTTCTTCTCAGAGAAATGAAATTTCAGTTCCACAGGCTCGAAATGCGCTGCCTCGATGACAACTTTGCGTTCAGCCATTTCCGCCTGATTAAGGATACTCTCGAAGTAAATCCGCTGCCCGCCCGAAGCGGTTGCAGTATACACATACTTATATCCCCAGCCATTGTCTTCTCCATAACCGGGTTCTCCTTTGCGGATGATGTCGAGCTTCATGCCCGAAGCAGAGCGGACATCAAGTTCGTTTGCCGAAATCAGCACGCGCATGGGGAAGAGTTCGTCCGGACAGCTTTCGGGAATGGTGAACACGGCTGTAGCCTTGGGGCGATTACTGAGGTCGGTAATCTTGCCATAAAGCTGAGCCCCCATCCATGCAGGCACAAACGACTGCTTCTTTATCTTGACGACCTTGATTTTGCGTTGCAGCCGTCCTTTCTTTACGAGCAGGGTACCTTCCAGGCGGTGCACATTCTCTCCCAGGGCATAAGTGGTGATGGTAACGGCTCCCGAGCCGGTGGCAGGATTGAAGTCATTCACTATCCTTGGCTGCGCCACGGTGTTTCCTTCCAGCCAAGTGATGTCCGGCTTATCGGCATCGGTAAGTGGCGTGCCGTTCTTTGCCTCCACAGTATATGCAAGAGAATAACCCTGACCGGTAGCCTCTTCGCTGTCGAGAACATAAGAAGTCTGCGCCACGGAAAGGCGGTAGCTGTTGTCTTCCACTGCGGTCACCTCGTCGGAAATGGCTATCCATACGTTGTTGGTGGCAGCGGCTTCCAATGCTTCGCCAAAGGTGGGCTGGCCGTAGGAGAGCTCGCCTACGATGTAATGGTGGTTACGGCATATCAGAAGCTGGTCACCATTTTCATCCACCAGCATCACGCGGTAATAACTGTCTTGTGTTTCACCTTGGTGATGTCCGCGAATGATTACACTGACCGGATCGTCAAGGTTGTTTTCACATTCAAATACATATTGGCTCAGCTCTGTTGTGACATCCTGGAAGTCATCCATCTTGGCACGGTTGAGTGGAAGGGTGACGAAGGGGACACTCTTTATTTCATCCCAAGAGAAATCGAATCCTTTTTCCGGATGATAGGGAGCCACGGTACCGAAACCATTCGTGTTGTAGACTTTAAATCCGGTCACGGTGAAAACATTATTCTGAGTCGTTTCATTCACGGAAATCCGTGCATGGTTACGAATCAGCCGGATGCTATTACCGGCTGCTTGCAACTGTTTGTCTATTTTATCTCCAGTATTCTCCTTGTCGCAAGCAAAACGTGCCCAGTAAATCATTTTTCCGGACGAGCCTTGCAGCAGGGCCATTACTTCTGTCTCCGGTTTTCCGGAGAACGCATTTTCGGGAAACTCCGACATGTTTTGGTTGGCCACAAAATGGATGATTCGCGTATGGTCGGGCACTGTGGCATCAAATGTTCCTGTTGTTTCAGTAGTAGAGCTGACGGTTGCCGTAGCGGTGGTGACGAACAAGCCGTAGTTATCGAAACAGAAAAGACTCAGAAGCTGTTTAAAATTTATTGAAGATAAACGTTATTGCAATGAATAATATATTGCAAATCAGTAGGTTAATTGGAGATTTATTTGTAGCTTTATGAGTGTCAATCAATTAGAGTTATGGAACAATACTCAACTAACCTTACTGATAAACAGTGGCAAGTTATAGAAAAAATTATA